>ERZ808051.256-NODE-256-length-67823-cov-23.464190_pt1 | contig 67823 bp, 54 predicted proteins | sample MGYA00380199_ERZ808051 | MGnify/ENA primary metagenome ERZ808051 (study PRJEB31490, sample SAMN06133391) | mouse gut metagenome | isolation source: J11 | host: mice | place: China: Chengdu | collected 2015-05 ... | reverse complement strand
GACGCGCTCGCTGGTAACATAGGGCTTTGCCCGTCTATGAAGAACCCCCGGCTTTGCCGGGGGGTTCCTATTTGTTTTTTTGACTTACGCCTCTGTCCAGAAGCGCCGGAGGTCCCCCAGGGACCGCCGTCCGGCAAAATAGCCCTCCTGCCACAGCGCGCGGAGAATGTCCAGGTTTTTCTCCGTACGGGAACAGCCCAGGGTGTCCTCCGGGGCGATGACCAGGACTTTGCCCTCCCGTTCCAGGGCGAACAGCTCTTCCCGGCAGGCGTTGTACCGCTCCGACCGGCCCCGAAGCGTGTCCATAAAGGCGGGGTATTTCCGGAAGGCCCGGCCCAGGGCCCGGAGGGAGCCGTCTCCCCGTTTGTGATAGTCCCGTTCCCGGGTCAGCACCACCGCCACCCGGTCGCAGCCCGCCTCAAAGGCCCGTTTCCAGGGGATGGCGTCGGCGCAGCCGCCGTCCAGATAGGGCTGGCCGTCCACCCGGATGATGGGGAACATCAGGGGGATGGCGCAGGTGGCCTCCAGCAGCAGGTTGGGGGAGTCCCGCCGGGGGACAGGCAGGTATTCCGCACGGCCGGTGTTCAGGTTGGTCACCACCGCCTCCACGGTGCCGGGATAGGCCTCGAAGGTGTCATAGTCAAAGGGAATGAGCTCGTTGGGAATGGTCTCATAGGCGAATTTCAGCCCGAAATAGCTGCGGTTTTTGGGATTTGCCAGGTTCCGCCAGCCCATGTAGCGGCGGTCCCCGGCGTAGTGAGTAATCAGCTGGAGATTCCGCCGGCTCTGCCGGGACAGATAGCTGACGCCATAGGCAATGCCGGCGGAGACGCCTACGGTGTAATCCGGCAGGGGCAGGCCGCCGTCCAAAAAGGCGTCGCACACCCCGGCGGAAAAGATGGTCCGCAGGGCTCCGCCCTCCAACACCAATCCGGTTTTCATAAAAAGGTCACCTCATTTTTTTGCTGTTTGCTTTTCTCACAGTTCGGAACAGGGACGGTTCAGCACGGCGGCCCAGCCGTCCCGTCTTTCAGGCCCCGGTATTTCCGGGGGACAGGCCGCCGAAGGCGGCGGCTCCTGCCTGCGGGTTACGCCCGGAAGAACCGCTTCCGCAGGCGGAGACGCCACAGCCCTTCCATCCGCTCAAGCACCCGGTCCGTCAGCAGGAACACCAGACTGCCCAGAACCAGCAGCAGGGCGGTCCACAGGGGCCCGCCGGACTCCGCCGGAAGACCCAGCAGCCGCCAGACCAGACCGTAGAGCAGGAGCATGGCGGTATTGCAGACGGCCAGCCGGACCGCCAGCCGGAGAAGCCGGGAGGGCAGGGCGGCAATCCTGGGCCGGAGCATGGGATACCAGCCGAAGAACAGGTACACCAGGGCCGCTTCCAGGTTCGCCGCCAGGGGCAGGGCCAGAAGGGCCGCGGCGGCGTAGGCGGTGGCGGCGGTCCGGGTCCCGTATTCCAGCCGTACCGGCAGCAGCACCACCATGGCCAGAATGGGGGAGCAGAGAACGGCGGAGGGGGTGGACAGAATCAGCAGAACCGCGGCCAGACTGACCAGCACGCCGCAAAAGGCCATCCGGCGGCTCTGGGCCCTCATTCGATCTCCTTATAGCAGAGCTTGTAATAGCTCCACTGCCGCCATTTTTGAAGCAGCTCTGTCTGCGTCTCGTTCAGCGCTCCGGCGTCACTGCCGTCAGGGAGGAGGCAGGCCGTTTTCTGCACCACCGGCAGCTCCCGGCGGAGCTGGTTGAGAAAGGCGAACCAGGCCGTTTCCTCGCCCCGGCCCGTCAGCTCCAGCACCAGGGCCCCCAGGAAGCTGGCGGAGAGTGTCCCGTTCTCCGGCAGGTCCAGTCTCCGGACGGTCCGGGCCCAGTCCAGGGCCTCCGCCGCCGCGTCGTTGGCCCAGATGACATAGGGGGTTTCGTAGGAGGCCAGGGACATCTCGCCCCCCTCCTCCGCCGGGCCCACGTCCAGTCCCAGCTCCCGGTAGGCCAGCTGGCGGTCCCCCAGATAGGGCAGGTGGTCTCCGAAGAAAACCAGCACCACCGGTTCCTCCTGCGCCTCAAAATAGCTCCGGAGGCGGCCCAGCATGGCGTCGGCGTCCCGGGCCCCCTCCACATAGACCCGCAGAAGGGTTTCCGCCTCCTCGGACAGCTCCGCCGCAGTCTCCAGAGGCGGAAAAACGTAGTCCGGACCGTATTTGTCGGCGGTGTAGGACATGTGGTTTTGAATGGTGGTGGTGAAATGGAAGAGGGGCGTCCCCTCCGCCAACTGGAAGTCCTCTTCAATCAGGTCCGCCAGATAGCTGTCGGTGACCCAGCGGCCCTTGTACTCCAGGTTCTCCATTTGATTGGCAAACAGGGTTTCCTCCGCCCCCAGCCAGCGGTAGACATTTTCCCGGTTGTAAAACCAGTTGTCGCCGGGGTGAAAGAAGGACGTCTCATACCCCTCTCCGGCAAACACCCGGAAAAGACTGTCCAAATCCCGGTTTACCACCCGGAAGGCGGAGGTGGCGGAGGCGGACAGGGCGTTGGTCTGCATACCCGTCAGCACGTCGAACTCCGTGTTGGCGGTGCCCCCGGCGAAGCCGGGCACCACGATATGGCCGCTGAGGGCGTGGGGGTCCCGCCGCAGGGCGTGAAGATTGGGCAGGGGGTCGTCCTCCGGACCGTAGGTGAACACCGGCTGATCGGTGATGTCGGAGAAGGCCTCGTTCATGACCATCACCACGCTGACCGGCGCACCCTGGCCGGGCTGAGCGGCGGCGGCGTCCCAGCGGGCGGCCTCCGTCTTGCTGAACCCGGCGGGCCGGTCGATGGGATAGGTGGTGAACTGATGGCAGAAGCTGTAGGGAAACCCCAGCTCGTTGAACACCGAAGGAATATAGTAGGGATTGGACACCTGAAAGGAATTATACAGGCCGTCGGACGCGTAAACGGTCAGAATCAGTCCCGCCAGCACCGCCAGGCTGGCGGCGGCCCCCAGCAGCCGCCCCGTGCGTTCCCGCAGGTGGGGGATAGGACGGCAGCCAATCAGACGGCCCAGCAGAAGCAGAATCAGGGTGGCCAGAAGAAGGGCGGTGATCTGTACCATGGGATAGGAGATGTCATAAGTTCCCAGGGCGCTGCCCACCTCCTTCAGCAGGGCGAAGTCCCGGGGGAACACCGGTTCGTCCCGGACCTCGATTTTGACCCGGTTGGCGATGGACAGGGCCCCCGCCAGCAGGTTTACCAGGGCGGCGCTGTAAAATACGTTTCGGAACAGGCAGGTCCCCGCCAGAATCAGCAGTCCGATGGGCAGGGCGTTGAGGACAATCAGCAGGGGCTGACGGAGCAGGCCGGAGAGCATTCCCCGGAAGGCGTTGGGCTGGCACCAGAGCACCAGCAGCGTGACGGCTCCCGCCAGCAGCACTGCCGCCAGAAACGTCTGGCGCAGAGTGAGCTTCTTGAGCTTGACATAGCGTTCTTTCAAATCGGCAGATCCTTTCATAGGCGATATCCTCTATTATAGGGCTTTTCCCTGAAAAATCAAGAAAAACCATCGGCTCTATGATTCATAGGGTGACATTCCCCCGGTTTTGTGGGATACTGATGCCATCGGAAACAAACGGCTCCCTCTGCGGCGGGGTTTCCTTCCCGGGGAGCGGAACAGGAGGTGGTCTCTGTGGACGCAAAAGCAACCGGCGAGCTGATCGCCGCCCGGCGGCGGGCCCTGGCCCTCAGTCAGGCGGAGCTGGCGGAGCGGCTCCATGTGACGGACAAGGCGGTGAGCCGCTGGGAGACCGGCCGGGGCATGCCGGGGCTGGACAGCCTGGAGCCTCTGTCGGAGGCGCTGGGCCTGTCAATCAGCGAGCTGCTCAGTGGAAAGGAACTAACGCGGGAGGAATTGCCGAAAGCGGCGGGAGGACAGATTATGGAGAGCATGAAGCAGGGATACAGATGGAAGCGGCTGGCCTGGCTGGCCATGGCGGCAGTGACGGCTCTGGCCGTCTGGGGGGTGAGCGTATCCCTCCGGAGCCAGCGGGAGCAGGCGGAGCGGGACGCCCACTATGCTTCTTCGGCTCACTTCGAGGACGAGGAGGCCCTGGCCCGGATGTCGGCGGAGTATTTTGAGGACCGAAGCCCCAGATTCGACGCTGAGACTCTGACGGTGCGGGAGCGGACAGAGCTGGGGGACTGTCTGGCACTCCTCTGTGCCGACAGAAGAGGAGAATGGTGCATGACCGTCTGGCGGCGGGACGAGCTCTTTCCGGACCGCTACCGCCCCATAGGGGGCCGGGTCCGGGTGGAGCCGGGGATAGACGGTCTGATGGTCTGGAATTTTGGAGACGCGGAAAACGCCGTGGTGGCGGCTTCCGGCGTGGAGCTGCCGGAAGAGGCGTGGCAGTACGAGTGGCTTAACGGCGGCACCATCTACACCGGGATTGTGTCACCCGCCTGCCAGGAGATGCCCAGTTATGTGCTGGACCTCTATCTGATGACCCTTGAGGACAGCGGAAACCCCATATCGCCCCGTCCCAGCCTTTACGATGATTACGGAAACTATATCTACAGAGATTGACCCAGTCGGACAAAACGCCCCTCCGTTTTACAACGAAGGGACGTTTTTTCTGATTTTAGTACAAAGCGTATTAGAAATTGACGACCTCCTGGGCGGGCTTCTCGCAGGGGCCGATGCTCATAACGTGCATCACCGGGCCCTTGCCCTGATAGGCGTCGTGGTTCTCCACCGCCATGCGGACGGTGACCTCGATCCAGTCCCGGTTGCTGTAGTCCTTCAATCCGATGCCCTTGGCAATGAGCCCCAGGAACTGGATGTCGTTTTCGCAGCAGACCATAGCGAAGCGGCCGGGGCAGTGGATGCCGGGGTACTTTTTGGAGTGGCACATGATGAGCTTCATGTGAACCAATTTTCCCGCCCAGCGCTCCGGGTGGTCCATGACGTCCACGTACCACACGCCGAAATCCTCATCGGGGATGTCCACAACGTCCTGGGTCAGGTCGAAGGGGCATTCGTCCCCGGTGAGATAGTCCTCGCTGCTGCCGTCCACGTTTTCAAAATAGATGTCCGCCCGGCGGTTCACCATCCGCAGATTCCGCTTCCGCAGGGATTCCCGGAGCTCCGGCGTGGCCCGGTTGAACACCAGCAGGTCCGCGTTGGTGATTTTCTCCATCATCAGCTGCCCCATGTTCTTCACATACAGCTCGAAGGTCCCGGCCTCCACAAAGGTCATAATCTGATAGAGCACCCAGTTGGCAGGCAGGACCTCCCGGTAGAGCCGTTCCATCTGCCACATGCCGTTGTACTCAATCAGCACCTGCCTGGGGCGGTATTTCTTTTCCAGCTCCTTCATCCGGGAACAGGTCAGGTCCGCCTCGTCCTCAATGTCCACCACGGTGACGTTGTCCAGCGCCCTGGTGTTATATTCCTCCTCGCCCTCCTCGCAGCGGAGAAGCAGCGTTTTGTCCTCCCGGGCAAAACCGTCCTCCAGGACGCCGTTGATAAAATTGGTCTTGCCGGAATCCAGAAATCCGGCAACCAGATAAACAGGAATATCCATTATAAAGCAAACTTCCTTTACAGACTTACAGGCCGAAGAGGTCTGCCAGCTTGTCTTCCTTCAGCTCAGCGCCGATGACGCAGAGGCGGCCGGTATAGTCGGGATGCCCCGCCCGGATTTCGTGTTCCTCAGGCACATAGTCAAACTCAATCCACGCGCCGTCCTGGCCGTTGACGATGCCCTTGGCGCGGAGAATGCTGCCGTATTCCCCGGAGTCCAGGGCGGCGAGAATCTTCTCGATATCCGCCCGGGTGAAGGTCTTGGGAGTCTCCCGGCCCCAGGAGGCAAAGACCTCGTCGGCATGGTGGTGATGGTGGTGGCAGGAGCAGCCGGGGTCATCGCACTCGTGGCCGTGCTCATGGTGGCGCCCGTGCTCCCCGCACTCCCCATGGTCGTGGTGATGCCCGTGCTCCCCGCACTCCCCGTGGTCGTGGTGGTGCCCGTGCTCCCCGCACTCCCCGTGGTCGTGGTGATGCCCATGCTCCGCCTCTCCGGCGGCGTGCTCCGCCCGCATGCTCTCCAGCAGCTCGTCCGCCAGGGAGACCTTTTCAATGGCGGAGAGAATGGTCCTGCCGTCCAGCTGGTCCCAGGGGGTCGTCAGGATGGCGGCGCCGGGATTCTTCTCCCGCAGCAGAGCGGCCGCCGCCTCCAGCTTCTCCTGACTCAGCTTCTGGGTCCGGGAGAGGACAATGGCTCCGGCGGATTCAATCTGATTGTTATAGAATTCACCGAAGTTTTTCATGTAGACCCTGACCTTGCCGGCGTCGGCCACGGTGACGAAGCTGTTGAGCTTCATGTCCCCGGTCTCCGCCGCGGTGTTCTCCACCGCCACAATCACGTCGGACAGCTTGCCCACGCCGGAGGGCTCGATGAGGATGCGGTCCGGCTGGAACCGGGCTTTTACGTCCTTCAGGGCCTGATTGAAGTCCCCCACTAGAGAACAGCAGATGCAGCCGGAGGACATCTCGGAAATCTGGACGCCGGACTCCTTCAGAAAGCCGCCGTCGATGCTGATTTCACCGAACTCATTTTCAATCAGAACCAGCTGCTCCCCCTGATAGGCCTCCGCCAGCAGCTTTTTGATGAGGGTGGTCTTGCCCGCCCCCAGGAAGCCGGAGATAATGTCAATTTTAGTCATGGTATCAAGTCCTTTGTCATCAGTTTATTTGCCCATATCATACCACTGAATTTGAAAAATGCAACAATGCTTACAAAAATTTTACACATGGAGCGGAAAAACGGGGCGGGCTCATGGCTCCTCCCGGTCCTCCATCTGGTGGGTCTCCGGATGGCCGGTGGCCTCGTTTTCCTCCCGGGCCTGCCGGAGATAGTCCGTGTCCGCCGTTTTCCTGCTGGGAACGAAGCCCTGGGCCGCCGTCCGGCGCAGTCCTTTGCTCTTGGCGTAGAAAAAGCCGGTGACGGAGAAGACCACAGCCCCGATGAAGTTGACGAACAGGTCCTTCATGGTGTCAATGAGACCGATGTCCAGATAGCCCCCCAGCCCCAGGGACTCGCCGTTGACAAGCACGTCCTGAATGCCGGTGACGCTGACCACCCTGTTGGACCGGGTGGCGTCCAGAGTGGCGGAGTGAATGGCCTGGATCACCGTGTCCCGCTGCATGTCGGTGTGGAAAAACCAGTCCATACCAAACTCGAAGAACTCCCACAGCACCCCCACGGTCATGGAAAAGCAGAAAGCCATCAGAGCCAGGAAAAAGGGAGAGAGGTCGAAGGTCAGCCGCTCGTCGTCGTTGAGCAGCACCACCATGGCGAAGCCCACGGCGGCGGCCAGGAAGCCGTTGAGGGTGTGGAGCATGGTGTCCCAGTGGGGCACCACCACATAGAAGGCGTTGACCTCCCCCAGGACCTCCGCCGCATAGATGAAGCAGAGGACGGTGATTTCCAGGGCGGGGGGAAGCTCGATGTGGAATTTCACCTGAATCCAGCTGGGGACATAGAGCAGCAGATAGGCCAGGGCGCAGTAGAAGGCGCTTTCATAGCCGCCTATTACAATCTGACGGACGAAGATGACGATGACCAGAAGGCGCAGCGTGTAGAACACAACGAAGGAACTCCTGTGTTCCCGCAGCTCCTTTTCCATGGCCTGGCGAAAGTTTTTCTTTTCCCGCTGTTTGGCCTGTTTCCGGTCTTTTTTGCTGAGATTGGTCAAAATGAGTACCTCCTGTTCACGGCTGTTCGGATTCTGTTCTCTCTCCGGGCGGGACCGCTCCCAAAGCGCCTGCCCGGATTATTTTGAGCGGAATTCTGAATTTGCTTCCAACCATAATAGACCATTTTATCACAAAACGGCTCCGCTGGCAAGCGGAGCCGTTGAGCGGACCGATATCAAAAGCCTGTGCCTACCAGCCGGTGCCTGTGCCGTCGCAGCGCCAGCCCTCCTCCGTCAGGTACATGTAGCCGACGCGGCCATAGGAGAAGGCTCCCTCCGGAGCGCCGTCCCCCTCGTATTCTCCGGTGTTCCCTGCCATGAGCCAGTGCAGGGCCCGGTCGTTCTCCGGGACAAAGACCGTCTGATACTGGAAGGCGAAGCGCTCCAGGCCCCTGGTATTGGCGGGGAAGAAGCTGTCCAGGTCCTCCGGCTCCAGCCAGTCCATGGGGTCCTCCCGGGCGGTGTTTTTCACATAGGTGCAGGCGTACTTGCTGCCGGGGGAGACCCGCAGCATGGTCCCCTCGTTGGCATCCACCCATTCCTGGGCAATCTCGCCGCGGCTCTGGCCCCGGTCGGGGATGACGATGTCCGCCGTCAGTACCTCCGCCTCCGCCTCGTCGAACCACATCCGCCAGTAGTCAAAGAGATTTTCCTGAAAGGCGCCCTCCGGGTCGGTGGGAGGGGCCTCGTACCAGACTGTTTCACCGTTTTCATAAATCCGCAGCAGGTCTCTGCCCCGCCACATCTGGATGGCGGCGGTCCCATCCGCCGACTCCAGAGTCAGGGACGCGGTCCTGGGCAGGGCGGCGGGCTCCTCCGCCGGCAGGAAGAGGAAGGAGAGGGGGAAGCCCATGACCCGGTTGTGTCCGTTCCAGCGGTCCAGGTCGGCGGGGCAGCGGACCGGCTCCCTGTTCATGGGCGCGTAGGTGAACACCGGGTAAGGCGTTTCCGTGATGCGCTCCGCCAGCCGCCCCAGGGCGAGGGCGGTTTCGTCCAGGCCCTGCCAGTATGCCGGCACCGGCTCGCCGGGCGTTTCCTCCGGCCCGGAGCCCAGGGTTACCTCGGTGACGCCCCCCAAGGAGAAGCAGTCCGCCGTTACGTTCTCATGGGCGAAGGTCTCCCGGACGAAGCGCAGCAGCACCTCCACGGGGTCCAGGGCCCAGTCCGCCTCTCCCGCGTCCGCCGCCGTCTGGAGCCGCCGGTAATAATTGTCGGCGGAGCGGTCCTCCAGGTACGTGCCGGGGTCCAGACTGTCCACGTCGGGCCGGACCGGGTGGTTCTCCCCGTCCCCATAGAAAATCCGCTCCACGCCCCAGATACCGCCGTCTCCCTGGGTTTCCGGCTGGACCATGCGGAGCGTCCACGCCACGCCGGTGGACCCGTTCACCGGCTTGTAGGGCCAGTAGGTCACGTCCATGTAATTGCAGCCGCTGTGGAAATAGGGCTGATTCAGGTAGGCGCCGCAGTCGAAGTCCTCTGCGCCCTCCTGGTCTTGGATGGTCTCCCACACCCAGTTCATCAGGGCGCTCTGGGCCTCGTGATAGTCCTCCTGCCGTTCCACGGGGAAGTTCACGTCGGTGGGGAACAGGGTGGCATAGTACAAATCGCCTATTTTGGCTCCGCAGTACCAGCCGCTGCCGTCCCAGTTGTCCACGAAGCACTCCTCAAAGCCCCCCTGGTCCAGCTCGTAGACTGTCAGCAGCCAGCCGCCCCATTGCTTTTCTTCTTCGGACAGCTTCAGGGCGTATTTGGCCAGAGAGGGCCTGCCGTCGTCGGGGACGATCTCCACGTTTTTCGCCAGCTCCTCCGGCAGCGTGAACAGCTGCTCGCTGAAGCCGGACTCCTCCGGGATTTCCGGATTCCTCGGCTCCTCCTCCGGCGGCGCGGTGAAGGCACAGCCCACCGCCAGAGCCAGAATCAGCGCCAGGGCCGCCGCGGCCGCCGCCACGGTCCGGGGTTTTCGGGCAATCAGCGTCACCCGCTGGCGGATGCGGCGTCCGGTTCCGGTCATGGTGGTGGCAGTTTGCAGCAGGGGCGTCCGTCCGGCGGCAATCATGTCCACCAGGGTTTTGCCGTAGGCGAGGCGCTCCCCCTCCCCCAGCCGCCGGATGGCCCCCTCGTCGCAGGACAGCTCGCAGTCCCGGCGGCTGAGGGCCGCCGCCCACCACACCAGGGGGTTGAACCAGTAGAGGCACAGGCACAGGCACCGCAGCGCCGCCCACCAGTGGTCCCCCTGGCGGAAATGGGTCTCCTCATGGGCCAGGATGTGCCGCAGCCGCCGGGGGTCCCCCAGGGCGGCAGGGGTGACATAGACGGCGGGCCGGAACAGGCCGGAGAGGCAGGGGGAGGGCAGGGTCTCCGATACATAAACCGGCAGGGCGCACCGGAGGTCCCCCAGGTCCCCGGGCCGGGCCCTCCGCTTCAGCCTCCGGCGGAACCGGAGATTCACCGCCAGGAACCACAGGGCCATAAGGGCCGCGCCCCCCAGCCAAAGGGGGATTGCCCACCGGGCCGCCAGGTCCGACAGGGGGATTTCCTCCGTCAGGGTCCGGGCCTGGGCCTCCAGATTGGCCTGTTCGGCGGCGGTGAGAGCGGAGAGGTCCGCGCCCCGCCGGCGGTATTCCTCTTCCACCTGACGATAGGCGTTTTCATAGGAGCGGGTGGGCACCGGCGTTTGGGCGATGCGCTCCAGCAGCTGGGGTTCCTCCGCCCGGTCCAGCAGGGCGGCGGCGCTGAGGGCGCTGCGCACCGGATTCAGGGGCACCAGCAGCCGCAGAGCCACCAGCAGCCATAGGGCATATTGGACCCGGGGGCTGATCTTTCCCCGCAGAACGGGCCCCAGAGCCGCCAGCAGCAAAATCAGAAGAGAGGAGCTCAGCAGAATCGTCTTCATCGCACTTCCTCCTCCTCCGCCCGGCGCAGAATGGCATATAAATCATCAATGTCTGACTTGCTCAGGTCGTTTCGCTCCACCAGAGCGCTGACCAGCAGGCCCACGCTGCCGTGATAGGCCCGCTTCAGCAGGGAGTCCGTCTCCGCCGCCGCCGCGTCCTCCCGGGCCAGCGCCGCCTGAAAGACCTTGGCCCGGCCCTCTGTGGTGTAGGTAATGAGTCCCTTCCGCTCCATCCGCCGTGCCATGGTGGTGACGGTGCTCTTGGCCCAGCCGGGGTCCTCCCCCAGCGCCCGCACCAGCTCCATCAGCGTCTGCGGCCCCGTCCATAAAACCTCCATCACCCGCCATTCCCCGGCGGAGAGAGATACCCTCTGTTCCTCCATGTCCGTACTCCTTTCGTCCGGTCTCCTCGGTTGGTTTACTCCTGTAGTCCATAGTATAGCAGAAAGGCTTACATCTGTCAACCAGCTCAGGCGTTTTTCGGAGCGGAAACAGGACAGGCCTCACGCCGGTCCTGCTGCGGAATCCGCTTCCATCGAAGGGCGCGGCCGGACACATTTGCCAAAAAGGGAGTGTCCTTTTCGGAGATTTTATGCAGGCGCCTGTCCCGTCCGCCGAAGGCATGGAGGAAAAACGGAAGGGGACAGAGCCCCTCCCCTACATGGCATCCCCGCTGTAAAATGCGCGGATGGACACCCCCTGCCAAAAAATCACAGTTGACAAATGGGCCGGCATTTCTTATAATACCCTAAAAGCGATGATGGAGAGGGACGGGGATACGGACCTTCAGAGAGCTGCCGGGTGGTGCGAGGCGGCAGGAATGGTCCCCAGGTCTTATGGCTCCTGAGCCGGACGTTCGACAGGTAGGGCGTCACGTATGCCGCGTTAAGGCAAAGGGGTTGTTGGACCCTGTGAGGGGCGTCGGGCCGTGAGGCCGGCGCAATTTGAGTGGTACCGCGGAAGCATTGGCTTTCGTCTCAAAGGAATTCCTTTGGGACGGAGGCTTTTTTCTTTTCGTCCCAAACCTGAAAGGAGCACACAACTATGAGCAGCTATCGTCCCGAAACCATCTGTGTCCAGGGGGGCTACACCCCCGGCAGCGGCGAACCCAGACAGATTCCCATTATCCAGTCCACCACCTTCAAGTATGCCACCAGCGAGGACATGGGGAAGCTGTTTGACCTGGAGGCCGACGGTTATTTCTACTCCCGTCTCCAGAATCCCACCTGCGACCACGTGGCGGCGAAAATCGCCGCGCTGGAGGGCGGAACCGCCGCCATGCTGACCTCCTCCGGTCAGGCGGCCAACTTCTTCGCACTGTTTAATATTGCCTCCTGCGGCGACCACATCGTTTCCTCCTCCTCCATCTACGGCGGCACCTTCAATCTCATCTCTGTCACCATGGCGAAAATGGGCGTGGAGGTCACCTTTGTCTCCCCGGACTGCACGGCGGAGGAGCTGGACGCCGCCTTCCGGCCCAATACCAAGGCCGTTTTCGGCGAGACCATCGCCAACCCCGCCCTGACGGTGCTGGACATTGAGAAATTTGCCGCCGCCGCCCATGCCCACGGCGTGCCTCTGGTGGTGGACAACACCTTTGCCACCCCCATCAACTGCCGTCCCTTCGACTGGGGCGCGGACATCGTGACCCATTCCACCACCAAGTATATGGACGGACACGGCGTGGCCGTGGGCGGGGCCATTGTGGACTCCGGCCGGTTTGACTGGATGGCCCACGCGGACCGCTTCCCCGGCCTGTGCACCCCGGATGAGAGCTATCACGGCATCACCTACGCCGAAAAGTTCGGGAAGGAAGGGGCCTTCATCACCAAGTGCACCGCCCAGCTCATGCGGGACTTTGGTTCCACGCCCTCGCCTCAGAGCGCCTTTTACCTGAACCTGGGGCTGGAGAGCCTTCACGTCCGGATGAAGCGGCACTGTGAGAACGGCCAGGCCGTGGCGGAGTTCCTGGCGGGGCATCCCAAGGTGACCCATGTGAACTACTGCGGCCTGCCCGGGGACAAATACCACGCCCTGGCGGAGAAGTACCTGCCCAATGGCTCCTGCGGCGTGGTGTCCTTTGAGCTGAAGGGAGGCCGGGAGGCCGCCGGCGTCTTCATGAGCCGCCTGCGGCTGGCGGCCATCGAAACCCATGTGGCGGACGCCCGGACCTGCTGCCTGAACCCCGCCGGCACCACCCACAGGCAGATGACGGACGAACAGCTGGCCGCCGCCGGCGTTCCCGCCGGACTGGTCCGCATGTCCTGCGGCCTGGAGAGCGGGGAGGACCTGATTGAGGATATCCGGCAGGCCCTGGAAGCGGTGGACTGACCATGCCCATCAAGATTCCAAACCAGCTTCCCGCTACCCAAATTCTGCGGCAGGAAAACATTTTCGTCATGACGGAGACCCGGGCCGTCACCCAGGATATCCGGCCCCTGCGGATTCTCCTTCTGAACCTGATGCCCACCAAGGTGGAGACGGAAACCCAGCTGGCGCGGGTTCTGGGGAATACGCCGCTTCAGATTGAACTGGAGCTGATTGCCCCCGCCGGTCACGTCTCCCGGAATACCTCCCAACGGCACATGCTGGCCTTTTACAAGACCTTTCAGGAGGTGAAACACCAGACCTTTGACGGACTGGTCATCACCGGCGCGCCGGTGGAACACCTGCCCTTTGAGGAAGTGGACTACTGGCCGGAGCTCTGCGAGATTATGGAGTGGAGCAAGAGCAATGTCCACTCCACCCTTCACATCTGCTGGGGCGCGCAGGCGGGGCTGTACTATCATTACGGCATCCCCAAGCGTCTCCTGCCTCAAAAGCTCTTCGGCGTGTTCCGGCACAGGGTGGAGTCCCCCAACTTCATGCTTTTCCGGGGCTTTGACGATCAGTTCTGGGTGCCTCACTCCCGGAATACCACCGTGCTCCGGGGGGACATTGAGGCGGTGCGGGCCCTGAAAATTCTGGCCAGCTCGCCGGAGGCGGGGGTCTACGCCGTCAAGACCGCCCAGGGGCGGCAGGTGTTTTTGATGGGCCACGCGGAATACAGCCAGGATACGCTGAAAAAGGAGTATCTCCGGGATTTGGAGGCGGGGGTGGATATCCAGATTCCCCGGCACTACTTCCCCCAGGACGATCCCGGCCGGGAGCCTATGGTCCGCTGGCGCTCCTGCGCCAACCTGCTCTACGGCAACTGGCTGAACTACTTCGTGTATCAGACCACGCCCTATGACATCGGCGGCATCCGCCGGGGCGTCCGGACCGACGAGCTGTGGCATTGACGGTTTCCCGGAGAACGGCAAAACGGACGGCCACAGGCCGTCCGTTTTGCCGTCTTTTCGCCGGACTCTGAAAAAATGTGAATGAGACGCCCCATGTCAGCCGTACACCCGAGGCGTCCCGGACAAAAAACAGACGGCCCGGAGGCCGTCTGTTTTTTGGGAACTGCCGGAATGCGGGTCAGCCCTTTACGCCGCCGGAGGCGAGGCCGCTGACCAGGTTTTTCTCAATGCACATGAAGAGGATGACCACGGGGATAATGGCGAAGATGGAGGCGGCAAACAAATACTGCCATTCAATCATATTATACCCGTTAAAGGTATTGATACCCACCGTCAGGGGCTTATAGGTGTCGGTGGAGATGAGGCACAGGGCCACCGTGTACTCGTTCCATGCGTTGATGAAGATGAAGATCAGCGTGGTGACGATGCCGGGGGCGGCTACAGGCAGCAGCACCTTCATCATGGACTGAACCCGGGTGCAGCCGTCGATAGTGGCGGCCTGCTCCATCTCCGCGGAGATGCCCATGAAGGTGCCCCGGAGCAGCCAGATGGTAAAGGCCTGATTGAAGGCGGCGTTGATGAAAACCAGGCCCAGAATGTTGTCCGTCAGGCCCAGGCGCTGCATGACCTGATAGATGCCGATCAGCAGCACCACCGGGGCGAACATCTGGGAGACGATGACGAAGCCCAGGAAAGCCGTCTGTCCCTTGAACTTCATCCGGGCCAGGGCATAGGCCGCCGGGATGCCGCAGAGCATGGCGATGAGGGTGGACCCGCCGGCAATCAGGACGGAGTTCAGCATGTACTTGGCCATGGGGGCCCGGCTCCAGATGTCGATGAAGTTGGACCACAGGGCCGTCACCGGCAGGATGTTGTCGCCGGAGAAGATCTCCACCCGGTTTTTCAGGGCGGTGCACAGCATGGCAAAATAGGGATACAGGGTGATGACGCACACGTCCAGGACGACGAAATAGAGCAGAACGCGCAAAATGGTTTTCTTGATGGAAACCGGCTTTTTCACGGTATTCACGGGCTGACTCATAAATCGTCATCTCCTTTCCGCAGGGTGTAGATCATGTAGACGCTGGCGCAGGCCAGCAGGATGAGGAAGCCGATGACCGAGACGGCGGAGGCCTCGCCCTGTTTGCCGTTGTAGAAGGCCAGCTTGTAGAGGTAGGTGACCAGGGTGTCCGTGTGGTTGGCCGGGTCGCCCTTGGTCATGGTCCAGATGATGGGGAAGGAGTTGAACACATAGATGATGTTCAGCACAGTGGCCACCGTCAAAGAGGATTTTACCAGGGGCAGGGTGATGCTGAAGAGCTTCTGGAAGTACCCGGCGCCGTCCACGGTGGCGGCCTCGTAGTAGGAGGCGTCGATGCTCTGGAGGCCGGAGAGCACGCAGAAGGTGACGAAGGGAATGGTGACGAAGATGCCGCAGGCAATCTCCCAGGCGAAGTAGGCTCCCGGGGTGGGCGTCCAGTTCACCGGGGCGCTGATGAGGCCGATTTTCATCAGCAGGGTGTTCAAGGTGCCGTAGTCCTTGTTGATGATGAAGTTCCAGGCGCTGGCCTGAATGACCAGCGTGGTGGCCCAGGGGAAGACCACGATGGCCCGGGCCACCTTCCGGCCCCGGAATTTGTTGTTCAGCACCAGGGCCAGCATGAAGCCCAGCACGGTGGAAATCACCACCACGGCGATGGTCCAGACAATGGTGTTTTTCAGCACCAGGGCAAAGGCGGGGCTTTTGAGGACCTTGGTAAAGTTCTCAAAGTTGTTGTATCCCTTGACCAGACCCGCCCGGGTCACCTTGCTCATGGAGAGCTGGAAGACCTTGACGATGGGGGTCACGATGAAGATGGCCATCAGGATGATGCTGGGGGCAATCCAGATGTAGGGCTCGACCTTGCGGAAGAATTTTTTGCTCTTGGAGGAACGTGGGGCCTTCCTGGCCAGCTCCTGGGACGCCGCGGGGGCAGCAGGGGTCTTTGTACTCACGGGGACACCTCCCTATAGTCAGAATCAAAGCGTCTTCCGGCCGCTGTCAAAACCCGGCGTGACCGCCGCGCTTTGAGAACGGCTGGAAGAAAACGGGGGCCGGGCCGTTCAGGCCCGGCCCCGCGGTGGCATGTCGGTGAACGGTGAAGCGATTGGAGGCGTCAGCCGGCAGCCTCGGCCTCAATCTCGGCCTGGAGCTCATCCAGCAGCTCCTGAACATTGCCGCCCATCAGAGCCTGCTGCTCCACATTGATGACGCCCTGCTTCACGTTGGCCCACTCGGCCTTGGCGGTGGGATAGAACTTGCAGGAGCCCACGATGTCAACCCAGGGAGCCATGCTCTCGTCGGCCTTGGCCACGATTTCGCCGCCGGCGGAGGTGGCGGGCAGGAAGCCCTCCATCAGCACCCAGTCGGAATAACGGCTGTCCTCATAGAAGAAGTCGAAGAATTCCTTGATGGCCTCGATCTTTTCGTCGGAATGGCCGTTGTCGAAGACCATGAAGCGGTCCATAACGCCGGCGGAGACGGAGGCGTTGCTCCCGTTGGTGGGGATGGCCGCGAAGGCGTAGTCGATCTGGTCCTCGGCGGGGGTATTGGCCTTGGCATAGTTGTCAGAGATGTAGGTGGGGATGGAGTTGGGGCCGATCATCATGGCCAGCTTGCCGGCGCCGAACAGGTCCTGCAGGGCATAGCGGGTCTCGTTGGCGGGATCGGTGTTGGTCAGGCCGTCCTTGACCAGGCCGATGGCGTATTCAATGGCTTCCACGTTGGCGTCCGCATTCAGGGTCCAGTTGCCGGAGGCGTCGGTGAAGTCGCTGCCGTTGTTCCAGATGTAGTAGGCGAAGGCGGCCTGGCCCTCGTCGGTGGTCATGTCGATGCCCCAGGGATAAATGCTGGAGTCATAGGCCTTGATCTTCTCGCAGGCGGCCCTCAGCTCCTCCCAGGTGGTGGGGACTTCCACGCCGGCGGCGTCCAGGATGCCCTTGTTGTAGTACATGGCGCGGGCGGAGGCCAGGTCGGGGATGGCCCAGATGGTGCCGTCGATGTTGGACTGCTCCAGGAAGGCGTCGTAGAACTTGGCATAGGTCTCGTCGGAGACGCAGTCCTGAATGGGCAGGAGCAGGTCGTCGGCCACGTAGTCCGCGAACACGTCGATGTTCAGGATGTCGGGGGCGTCATTGTTGGCGACCCGGGTGTTGACGACCGTGTAGATGTCGTTCCAGGACACCGCCTCCACGGTCAGCTCGATGTCGTCATGGCTGCCGTTGAACTCGGAGACGAAGTCGGCCCACCACTGCTTGGTGTTCTGGCCGTACTCGGCGGCGATCACCTTGATGGCGGTCTTTTCACCGGAGCCGGCGTCGGCGGGGGGAGCCTCGGTGCCGGCGCCGGCGGGAGGGGGCGTGGTGTCGCCGCCCTTGTCGCCGCCGCAGGCGGCCAGGGAGAGCACCATCATGACGGCAAGCAGAGCTGCAAGAAGTCTTTTCATCGTTTTCTATCTCCTCTTCTTAAAAAATGCGGGTGTAGCTCCAGGCTGCACCTCTGCCGGACAGCCCATTGGAATAATTCACAAAGGCCTCCCGGTAAATTCCATTATAGTTGGTCATTCTGTTTAGCAATAGAGCAAAAAGTCCGGTTTATATGAAAATCGTACGAATCATGAAAATTCGTACGATTTGCTGTGATGTTCGGAAGAAAATGCCGGCCGGTTTTCAGACGGCCTCGATGCCGCTGAGCTCCCGGTACAGGGTGCGGGCGTAGGAGTCCGTCATACCGCTGATGTAGTCGGTGACCATCAGGAGGCGGAGGTAGAGGTCCCGGGCCTCGTCTCCGGTTTTGGCGTTTTCATAGTCCTGCTTGTAGTTGTCGGAGAAAATCATGAGGTATTTCCGGTCGGCCTTGGAAGGGTGGTAATCCTCATCCTGAGAACCGTAGTACAGCGCCGCGCCCACGAACCTGTCCAGCAGGAAGGAGAGGATGGTCTGGGCGGACAGCTCCAGTTTCAGGATGCCGGGGGCGTCGTAGGCGAATTCAGCCATGGCCTTTTTCAAAATCCGAATGGTCAGGCTGTGAAAGGTCTCCGCGAACAGGTCGTCCCCATAGGTTCCGGCCATAATGGACCGGTATTTGAAGGAGAAGCGATAAACGGTTACGTACATCAGCCAGCGGCGGACCCGGTTCAGCCACTGCTTGAAGGCGCTGCTGTCGCCTCTCGCGCTGTGCTCGCTCCCCCGGAGGGACTGGAGCAGCAGAATGAGTTCGTTGGAATAGTAGGCCGGGCTGTTGTGAATCGCCAGGTCCTCCTCAGTGTAGAAGCTCTTAAAGAACTCCGTAAAGGCGTCCAGGGTGAACAGGCCCTTTTTAAAAGCGTCCTCCAGGTCCGCGGTGGCATAGGCGATATCATCGGCGGCCTCCAGCACATAGGTCAGAGGATGGCGGCAGAAGTCCCCGGAGGCAGTGACTGTGCCCACCGTCTCCGAGACGCTGCGGAAGGCCTCCTGCTCGGCGGCGTAGAAGCCCAGCTTGTGCTTTCGGATATCCGGGTCGCCGCCGCGGAAGGAAAGGGAGTCCGTGGGATATTTCACCAGGGTGCTGATGATGGCCTTGGAGAGATTGATCTCGGAGCGGTGCCCGGCCTTCAGCAGGATGCGCAGGGCCTGGGCGTTGCCCTCGAAGTGCTCCAGATCGGCGGCCATCTGAGGGGTCAGCCAGGACCGCAGAGGCCGGCCCTTATAGTCAATCAGGTCCAGATGCTCCTTGAACCAGTCTCCAATGACCACCTCGCCAAAGTGCCCGAAGGGCGGGTTGCCCAGATCGTGGAGCAGACCGGCGCAGAGCAGAACGGAGGCGATGCCCTCGGCGGCGTCCCCGTCGATGTCCGCGGGCTTGTACGGGGTGTTGTTTTTGGAAATCATGATGCCCAGCTGCCGGGCCACCGTGGAGACCTCGATGGAATGGGTGAGCCTGGTCCGCACAAAATCGCTCTTGTCCAGGGGAAAGACCTGGGTTTTGTCCTGAAGCCGGCGGAAGGCGGCGCTGGACACAATTTTGTGATAGTCCTTTTCAAATTCGTTGATGGGATATTGGGCGAATTGAGTGGGTTCCGCCTCTTCAGGGCCCGTTTTCTCTGTTGATAACAGTGTGTTCCATTCCATATGCGGTTCTCCTCCCTGCGGCTTGTGCCGGATTTTCAGATAGTATAGCATATTTGGGAGAAAAGGACAAGAGAGGAACCCGCCTGCTTCTTATAAGAAACGGCCTGCCGGCGGAAGGCTTCGGCGGAAATCTGCGGGCAAGGAGTTTTTACGAACACATAGGCTTCAAAGCCTGTAAAAGAAGCGAATAGGACGAACAGGGCCGCCCCTGTCCTCAAAACGGAAAAAAGCGCCGGCTGGCAGCTGCGGGCCGGCCGGCGCGTGAGCGCTGAGGGAAAGAAAAACCATATTACCGCGTTTCGCCGCAGAGTCTGACGCCGCAGAGCGCCACGGCGAAGACAAACCAGAAGATACACATAACCCGGGGATAGTTCCACAGGTAGTCCGCCAGGCCGCAGACCATGCTGCCGCAGAGCGCGGCGGCGGCGGCGCAGGTGAGGGTCCGGGCGGCGGAATCGCCGCAGTGGCGCGCGGCGTGGGCCGCCCGCTTGATGTTCCACAGCATGGAGGCCAGGAAGCTGGCGATGCCCAGCAGGCCCGCCTCAATCCAGACCTGAAGGTAGAAGTTGTGGGCATGGACGAAGGGGGAATTGCCCCTGTAGAGGTTGTTAAGGCGGATATAGCGCTGAACCGCGGCGGTGCCCAGGCCCGCGCCGGAGACGGGGACCTTCGCAATGACACGCAGGGCCGCCTCGTACAGGGGGAAGCGGCTGGCGGTGGAGGAGTCCGCGGGATTGCCGATGGTGAGGATGCGGTTCCAGATAGAAACGGGCAGGAAGGGAACCGCCAGACAGCACAGCAGGAAAAACAGGGGCAGCAGCCTGGGCTTCCACAGAAAGACCATTACAACCATGGCCACGGCGAAGCCTACCCAGCTGGCCCGGGAATAGGTCATCAGCAGGGCCCCCGTCCCCAGGACGAAGACGCCCAGGGCCGCGAGACGGGCCGGCAGGCTCTTGGAGCACAGCGCCAGGGCCAGCACCAGGGGCAGCAGCAGCAAAAGCACCTCGGCAAAGGTGTTGGGATTGTCGAAGAAGGACATCACCCGCCCCGGCATGGTTTCGTTGAGAGCCAGATCCAGGTCCACATAGGAGGCGTTGACCTCAATGCCCTGGAGGCGCTGGGCCACGCCGTACAGCGAGGAGACCAGCACGCAGCCCGCCGCTCCGGCGGCCAGGCGCTTTAAATCCTCCATGTGCCGGACGGCGCTGATGGTGACCAGCACGCAGAGGGCGGCGGACATGTGATAGACCAGGAAGCGGGTGGAGAGGCTCCGGCTCCGGGAGAAAACCACCGCCAGGAATATGGAGCCGAAGAAGACCAGGGGATAAAAGCCCAGGGCCTTCACGTTCAGCCGGAAGTCCGTCCGGTGCATGGCGCCGGCGTGGAACAGCAGCAGGAGAAACCCGAAGGCCATGAGGGTATAGGCGTTGTTCCAGCGGCTGAAGGGAATCACCCACAGCAGCAGGATCAGCCAGGATTGGGCGGCGGCGGTCTCGTCCCCCAGGGTGAAGGCCAGACGGGCAAAAAAACTGTCCTCAAAACTGGCCCGCAGCAGCCTGTAAACCCAGCGGAGCAGGCGGGCGGGCAGGTCCGCCAGAAAGCCCAGCAGGCGGCAGAGCAGGCTGTCCGGCCAGGCCCGGGCCGCTGCGCCCTCCCGGCACAGGGGACGGAGGACGCGGCTTTCGTCAATCTGCCGGCCGCACCAGCCGCCGGCGGCGGAGAGAAGACGGCAGAGGGCGCTGTCCTGAAAGGAGGCCAGGAGAAGGAGCCAGAGGCGGCAGAGGGCGCTTTCACGAAGCAGGGTCATAGGGGAACCTCGTTTCTTTCAGTGTTCAGATTCGGTTTTTCAGGCGGTAGAGCTGGGTCAGGGTGAAGAAGTGCTTCCCCCGGACCAGATTGGCCACCATCTGTTTGTTGGGATTCAGGCCCGCAGGGGCGATTTTGGCGATGGCCTGGGCCATGTCGGGCCGGCGGCAGAGCTCCTGAACGGCCTTCTGCCGCTGGCGGACGGGCACCTGACGGTCCCGGGCGTACTCGTTGCCAATGGCAATCAGCAGTCCCGCCCAGTTGGATTCCTCCCGCCACAGGGGCCGGGCGGACTCCAGGCCGTAGCGCTTGACCAGGGCCTCCTTCCGCTCCATGAAGCGGCCGAAGACCTTCAGAAAATCCTTCATGTAACGGTGGGTGGCGGAGCTGAGATTCAAAAGATAGCGGTAGAGGGGGTCCTCCGTCACCGCCAGCTTTCTGGCATTGCAGAAGTACTCCATCAAGAAGAGTTCGTCCTCCAGATAGGCCCCCTCAAAGGTGATTTTGGCGGCCCGGAGGATTTTGGCGGAGAAGAGATAACGCCAGATGAAGCCGTTGAACACCGGGACCCGGAGCCGGTCCCCCAGCAGGGGATAGACAATCCGCTCCCGGATGGCCGCCTCGTCATAGGTTCCGGCGGGCAGCAGCAGTTCCGTCTGCTCGCCTCCGTCGGGAGTCAGGTTCACATGGGCGCAGCCCACGGTGTCCGCCCCGGTCTGCTCCCGGAGAGACCAGAGGGTTTCCAGGGCCTGGGGGACAAAGGCGTCGTCCGCGTCCAGAAAGGCGATATAGTCCCCCCGGGCTTCGTTGAGCCCCAGATTCCGGGCCTCGCTGACGCCGGCGTTCTTTTTGCGGTGGAAGACCCGAACCCGGGAGTCGGCGGCGGCGAAGCGGTCGCAGAGGGCGGGGGAGCCGTCGGTGCAGCCGTCGTCCACCAGCAGCAGTTCCCAGTCGGAAAAGGTCTGGGCCAGCACGCTGCCCACAGAGGACTCCAGGAACTTTTCGGCCTGATAGACGGGGACAATCACGGAAATACTGGGCATAAACGAACCTCCCTGTATGTTTTCGGCTCCTGGGGAAGAAAGGGGGCGGCGTATGGCCCCGGGGGCGTTTCCGTTGGGGAGAGCTTCCGTGCCCGGGAGGGAGCCTGCCATCATAACTGCCATTGTACCCCATTTTTTCCTGGAGGTCAACGTCTTTTCTGTGCCGGGGAAGGTCCGCTGACGCATTTTATTTGGAAGAAGGCGCCGGGCTTCCGGCAGAGGGGCCAGGTCAGAGCCCGCCCCCGGCGGACAGAAAAAAACCCGGCCGGAATTCCCATCAGGACATATACATCCGGCGGGCCGGAAAGGCCCGCCGGATGTATATGTCACCTGTTCCTTGGAGCGGTTGGCGTTTCTTCAGGGGGTCCTTCTAAAAACAGCTCTTCCGCCTGCCGCTGGGCCTCGATCAGAGTTTCGTGAAGTTGGGCCAGAGTTTGTTCCGCATCAATCACGGTGTTGAACAGCAGCAGATACTCCTTGGAAATAGCGGTCATGTCATATCATCCTTTCCAGTGAAACACAAAATGTAGCAGGGGACTAAGAGGATGATACACAATATCCAGTGAAATTCCTGTCTGAATTTGTCGAGAGCTCCTGAAAATTGAAAAAATTGGAAAACGCGGCTCGGCTGACGGCGAAGAATCGGAGAATGGCCCGTTTTTTCTGTATTTTGAAACATCCTCATTGAGTTGATCGGACCGGCGGAGCCGAAAATCTGCGGATTGCCGAGGATGGCCCGGCGAACGGAGGGGTTTGCCGTCTGCCCGGGCGGACGGCGGAGCCGCCCGGTTTGATGGCTGAAGATGACATGGCACGGATTTTCACGGAGAATGAGGAACACAAAAATCACATACCCGCGAAAAACGGGGAATCTTGACGGAGGGACGGGACTGCGGTATGCTTATAACGACTGAACATTCCCGACACAAGCGCGGGGGAGCGGGGGGCAGGGAGCCGCGCCGCCGTCCTGAGCGGGGCCGTTTTTCCCTGCCCCGCGCCTTTGGGCTTCTTTTTCCACATGAACGGATTCTGAAAAAGGCGGGAGAGCCAGAAAGAGACAGGAGGAGCACTGCCATGCCGGAACAAGAGAATCGCACCAGACGGGGACTGGACGAGGCCATGCGGATACTGCTGGCCCGCAAGCCCCTGGACCAGCTGCGGGTCCGGGAGCTGACGGAGCTCAGCGGTCTCCGGCGGCAGTCGTTCTACTACCATTTTAAAGATATTTATGATTTGTTCGCCTGGTCTGTCTGGAGGGAACGGGCGCTGCTGCTGGAGCGTCAGGGGGAATGCCTGACCTGGGAGGAGGCCGTGGCGGACCTGCTGGCCCGCATGGAGGAGGAACGTCCCTTTTACACCGCCCTGCTGGACAGCCGGGGCAGGGCGGGTCTGCGGGAGGCCCTTCCCCTGGCGGACATGCTGGAGCGGACCCAGGCCTATTACAGAGAGCGCTGCGGCGCGCCGCCGGACCCGGAGGGGGAACCGGCCCGAATCCGCTGCTGGGAGACCATTCTGCTGTCTCTGCTGGAGGGGTGGATACGGGGGGATCTGGAGGTGGAACCCAGGGCGGTGCTGGAGGTGCTGCGGAGCGCCGCGGAGCAGCACGCCGCCGGAGCGGTCTGGCAGACCCTCCGGGCCGGAGGCGGCGGAGGGGACATGCTGGGCTGACCGGGGAACTGCATAGGCAATTCGAAAAAGGACGGGATTTTCCCGCCCTTTTTTGGCTTTTTAGCTTTCTTGACCTTTTTGGCTTTTTTGGCTTTTTTGGCTTTTTTTGGCTGACGGACCGCCGTCCATGAAATATGGACGGCGGTCCGTTTTTCTGCGCCGGGCCGGGAGAGGAGGGATTCAAACGGGAACCTGATTTTGACAATTTCATGAAAAGTGTCTGAAATCAGACGTTTTTCATAAAATTGTCTCTTCAGGCAAAAAAATCGTCTCATTATAATTAGAAACAGGAGTGATGTTGTGAAGAAAATCAGCTATGCCATCGTGCTGCAAAGCCAATTGGGACCCCGCGCCGGAACCCTGCTGCTCCAGGAGGAGAATCATGTGGTTTCCGGGGAGCTGTGCCTGCTGGGAAGGCACAGCCGTTTTACCGGCAGCGTGCTGGAGAGTGGGACCCATCCCAAGTATCTGATATCAGGCACGCTGCGCACCCGGACAGGCAGGGAGGACTACGACGCCATTTTTACCGTCTGTCAGGGCCGTCTCTCCGGCGGGCTGGTGACCCGGCACGGCTGCTGGGATCTCACCGGCATCCAGGCCGCCGCTCCCGCTGAAAAGCCGGAACGGACCGCGGCGGCTACATAAAAAACAGGAACTAAAAAGCTGCCCGAATGGGAAGCAGGTGAACTTTTCCAAAGAGTTCGCCTGATTTGCTATGCATTCATAACAAAAAGCCCGGAGGAAAGGGGGACGGCGTCATGGGACAGGAACGGAAAAAGACACAGAGGCTGGAGGAAGCCGCCCTGCGCCGTCTGCTGGAGCGGGAGCAGACCGGCCCGGAGGCCGTGGTGCTCCGGCTGGCCTGGCTGGAGGGCCTGACCCGGGAGGAGATCGCGAACCTGACCTGGAGCCAGGTATCCTTTCTGGACGGGCGGCTGGAGCTGCCGGACAGGGCGGTCCCCCTGGACCCGGAGCTGCGGACGATGCTCTGGCGGCTTCAGGAGGCCCACAGCGAGGCGTCCCCCTATGTGGTGCTTTCCGCCCGAGACCGGACGCCTCTGCGGCCGGAGTCCATCTCCCGGCTGGCCCGGCAGGCCCTGGACCGGGGCGGTCTGGCGGGGGTGCGGCTGCTGGACCTGCGCTATGACTGGATTCTCCGCCAGCTGGAGACGCAGGACTGGCCGGAGGCGGCCCGGCTCAGCGGCATGGAGGTGGCCAGCTTACAGATTCGCTTCTCCGCCGGGGCGGGAGCGGAACGGAAAAGCGCCGGCGGACGGAGGGAACCCCCCGCGGACCAGATCGACGAATTCAAGCTGTGGAAGGTCCTTCAGGCGGAGCGGGGGACCCCGGCGGGCCTGGCCCTGTGGCTGGCCTGGCAGCTGGGCCTTCAGGCCCGGGAGATGACCGCCCTCACCTGGGATCAGATTGACTGGGAGGGGGACCGGGTCCGTCTGCCGGACCGGGAGGTGGTCCTGAGCAGCACCGTCCGCCGCCTTCTGGAGGAGGAGCGCCGGAGCCGCGCCCCGTCGGATGACCCCCACGTCCTCCTGACGGAGCGCTCCCGGCGGCCCATTGACCTGCCCCGGCTGTCCCGGATGACCCGGGCGGCCCTGATTCGGGGCGGCATGGAGCGGACGGCCCTGCGGGACCTGCGGCGGAACGAGGGCCGGGACTCCGGCGACGCGCTGATTCTCCAGCAGGCCCTGAACGCCGGGGCTGTCTCCCGGGGGGAGGTGTCCCGGCTGCTGGGCCTGTCCAAAACCGCCGCCTATCACCGCCTCCGCCGCCTGACGGAGCGGAAGCGCCTGGTTCGGGTGGGCGGGAAATACTACCTGCCCGGCACCGTGGTGCCCCCGGAGCGGCACCTGGAGACCGTCCGGGCCTATCTGGAGCGGGAGGGCTTTGCCTACCGTCAGGACGTGGCCGCCCTGCTCCATATCCAGCCCAAGCAGTGCGGTCTGGTGCTGCGGCACATGGTGGAGGCCGGCCAGCTGGTCCAGAGGGGCCAGCGGTATGTTCTCCCCGGTCTCGCCGGAGAGCGGAAAGCGGAATAAGGAGGGCCGCCGGGCCCTCCTTTTTGTTGTCCGGGTCCGGGGAAGAAAATGGAAAAAACTGGACTCCGTTATTTCCCTCCGGCAAATGGGCACGGCGGATGATACGGCGGTTTTCACTTGGGTTAAAAGGGACCCGAAACGCTGGACAGCACAGGGTTTTCGGGGTACATTGCAGGTGCGTGAAGCGCTGGGGCGTTCCCCGAGCCGGGGCCATCAACGGGGTTGGCTAGCCCCCGATACCGTGGGCCCTGAACGGGGAATGTTCCGGACTCTTCCGCAAATTTAAAAGGAGGAATGTTTCATGAAGAAATTCCTGTCCCTGGTGCTTGCACTGGTCATGACCATGTCCCTGGTCACCGTCAGCGCGGGCGCCACCGAGTACAAGGATCTCACCGACAAGGACGAGATTCAGTACGAGGAAGCCGTCGCGGTTCTGAACCGTATCGGCATCATCACCGGCTACACCGACGGCAGCTTCCAGCCCAAGAAGGAGCTGACCCGCGGCGCCGCCGCCAAGATCATCGTCTCCCTGATGATCGGCTCTGAGGCCGCCAGCAATCTGGTTGCCGCCTCCGCACCCTACACCGATGTTCCCGTGAATCACACCTTTGCAGGCGTCATCAGCTACTGCAAGAATTCCGGCTACATCAACGGCTATCAGGACGGTTCCTTCAAGCCCGAGGGAACCCTGAGCGGCTACGCCTTCGCCAAGATGCTGCTGGGCGCTCTGGGCTACAAGGGTGAGCACGAAGGCGGCTTCACCGGCGCCGGCTGGACCATGAACGTGGCCCGCATCGGCAACGAGTGCGGCCTGTTCGACCGCCTGAGCTTCAAGGGCAACGAGTCTGTCAACCGTGAGCAGGCCTGCCAGCTGGCTCTGAACACCCTGAAGGGCACCCTGGTTGAGTACACCGGCGGCATGAACATTGTCAACGGCACTCAGTCCGTGGTCGTGAATCCCGAGCGCAACTACAAGGTCAGCAACCAGGAATTTGCCAGCCACATCAATAACAAGAAGGCCAGCGGCAATTCCAACTATGATAAGGACAACTGGTACACCGTTGAGTTCGGTGAAGAGCACTTCGTTGACCTGCGCATGAAGCAGGAGCGCAGCACCGAGGACGATTTCGGCCGTCCCTCCAACGAGTGGAGCTACAAGAAGGTCACCATCGGCACCTATCCCGTCGAGGCTGACTTCACCTATACCGAGCAGATGGAGCACGATGTCACTGGCGTCAGCGACGCCACCAAGGTCCGCGCTCTGGGGCTGAACGGCTATAAGGTGGACGGCAGCACGGAGCTGCATGTCAACGGCGAGACCAGCACTCCCTTCGGCGGCGAGAAGGTCGGCGACATCGCCGACTACACCGACAACGGCACCGTGGTGGAGGTCTATGTCTCCGAGGATACCGCCGACTACATCACCGACGTCGTGGTGGTCAAGACTCAGCTGATGGAGGTCAAGCGCGTGGGCGCCGACTCCGTGACTCTGGACGTTATCAAGCCCGACAACAAGACCGCCAAGGCCGAGTCCGGCTATAACCAGGCGCCTATCTTCGAGGATGTCGAGGATGTTGAGAGCGACAACGCCAACTACGAGTTCCTGAAGGGCCTGAAGGCCGGCGATCTTGTGGCCGTGGTTCCCGTCACCACCGACAACGGCACGGAGTTCGAGGTCTACGACGCCTACACCCCCGAGACCGTGGAAGGCAAGCTGACCCGCGTCAAGACCTACGGCAACAGCAACGCTACCCGCCAGGCCGTTGAGGTCACCGTGGGCGGCACCGCTTACAAGGTGTCTCTGTGGAACAAGGACCTGGTTGAGATCAATGCTGACGACATCAAGGTTACCCGCGAGGACGTCAAGCTGTATCTGGACAAGGCCGGCAACGCTCTGCGTGCCAAGAACGTGGGCGATACCTCCGACTACTTCGTGATTAAGGGCTACTTCACCAGCACCATCGACCGCCGCAATGTCACCATTGTCGAGGGCTGGGACATCAAGGGCAACCTGCTGGAGCTGAACCTGGGCACCAATACTGAATATACCAGCAGCATGAAGCCCGGCGACCTGGTGAAGTACACCAACAAGGGTGTCACCGGCTCCGCCGACTGGAAGCTGGTCAGCGGGCTTGAAACAGTCGAGGACGTTACCCGGGGCGTCACTGACGTGTACACCGGTACTGATAGCGCCACCAATGCACCCTATGAGATCAAGGCCAGCAACAACCGCATCGCCTATCAGGTTGGCGCGAATCCTGTCGAGAAGCCTTACACTGCCAAGGGCGTGAAGTTCATCTATGTGTCCTTCAACGACGACGGCAGCGAAGTGGACTCCATTGAGGTTCTCAGCGGCGTCCAGAACGCGTCCAACGCCGACCTGACCTACAAGTGGAACTCCGCTAACTACAACCCCGCTCAGCTCTGCCTGAATGACGACGGCGAGGTCGAGGCTGTTGTCATCAAGCGCGAGTCCAACCAGGCTATCAGCACCAACCTGCTGTACATCCGCGACTGGGACGGCTCCTATGAGGTCGATTCCACCGGCAAGAAGATCTATGGCTACACTGTGGCCATGATGACTCCCGACGGCCTGAAGGATAAGGAATTCATCTATTCCGACAAGGAGCTGGACGTGGGCGACTTCGCCAGCTACAGCGCCGCCACCCGCGAAGGCTTCGAGCCCTTCTACACCCTGCGTGAGCACACCTCCGTGAAGAAGACCACTTCTGTCAACGAGGCGAAGGTGTATTCCGTTGTCAACGCCGACAAGCACCTGGTCAAGCTGACCGACTATGCTGTCAATCAGACCAACATCGCCTTCAACCTGTCCGCCAGCCTGGGCATCGGTGACGAGACCCACGTGGTCCGCATGGCTGACGCCGAGTGGCTGGACCTGACCCGCAACGGCATCAACTCCGTGGGCGATCTGAAGGACTTCGTTGAGCGTGCCCCGGCGGACGGCGGCCCCAAGTATCCCGTCATCCAGTTCATCTACAACGATGATTCTACCAAGGACGCTTTCCGCAACGTCTCCCTGGTCATCATCACCGAGATGGCGAACAGTGTCACCACCGTTCCCGATGCTCCCATTGTTGACGAGACCATTCCCGTTCCCGCGCCCGGCCAGCCTCTGGATCCTTCTGTGAAGGACGATCTGGACGGTAAGAACCTGACAATCGGCAACGTCGAGTATCCCCCTGTTCACAAGGATACCCCCTCTGATCCCGCTGTCAAGATTGCTCTGACTGAGGCCGCTGGACATGAGGGTGTCTATGACTTCGATACCAAGCAGATCGACGTCACTGTGACACCTGAGGCTGCCGCCCGTGCCGCCGGCGATCCCGTGGTGTTTGCGTGCACCAAGGCCAATGGCCGTCTGGTGAAGGTCACCGAGGGCAGCGCCGCTGTTGATGCGGTCAACACCTACACCGCTGTCGGTCCCTTCAACGACGAGGCCGCATTCAATGCGGCCAAGACCGCTGCTGAGGGCGGTAAGCTCTACAAGCTGGCTGACGGCAAGGACGCCACCGCTGAGGACTTCGACTTCACCGACTCCGCCAACTTTGCCGAGGCTACCTATGTTGCGGCTGTGGAGAATCCCACTTTCTACAAGTGGGACGCTACCGCTAACAGCAATGCCGGTGGCTGGATTACCGTAACCTTTGATGATGAGACGGCATTCAACAATGGCAAGACTGGTGTGTATCAACTGAAGGCCGGCAAGACTGAGGATGACCTTCCCGCCGATGGCAGTGGTGATCTCAGCAGCAGCGAGGTTGTGGAGGCCGCTACCTGGCAGAAGCAAGAACAGCCCACCTACTACGAGATCGTTGTGACTCCTGCTGAGGAAGCAGTTGCCGCCGTCTGGAACATCGTTCTGACTGCTGGCGACCTGACCGCTGAGGGCATCACCGGCGCGTTCTCCATCACCGCGATTGCGGAGCACGCGGGTCCGGTTGGCTGATTTCCCCTGACTCCATTTGATTCGTGTATCCGGCAAAGGACCCGCCCCATTGGGGCGGGTCCTGTTCACAAAAAAGCCTTGCCTTTCGCAGGACGGCGTGGTATAATTCAAGTACCCTGAGGAAACTGGTGAGTGATTCACGGCATCCACGCAGCAGAACGAACCCCCGGAGAGTGGGCCTCTCCGGGGGTTTTTGTGAAAAACCACTTGCCTATTTCAGAGCTCTGTGGTATATTAAATATACCGAGGATAAGGATGGTACTATCCAAAGTACTCACGCAGCAAAGTGAATCCCCGGAGAGGTGTGAGCTCTCCGGGGATTCACTAGACAAAAAAGCCTTGCGTTTCACAGGGCGGCGTGTTATAATAGGACCGTACCAAGAAGCTGGTAGTGAGCTCAAGGTATCCACGCAGCAAAACGAACCCCCGGAGAGTGGGCCTCTCCGGGGGTTCGTTTTGGGCCTAGCTGCCCTTGGTGTGCCGGTCAAGCCATTTGCATAAGTAGTAACAGACAACGCCTGCGGCCAGCGACACGAGGAAACTGGTAGTGATACTCAAAGTACCCACCTCCTTCCTGTTGCCAGTATAGGAGGGCAGCATCTACAGTATAACAAATTTCGACAGGCGCCGCAAGAAAAACCGCCGCTGTCCACACGGAACAGCGGCGGTTTTGTCAGCAAAATTATTCCACCGTCACCGACTTTGCCAGGTTCCTGGGCTTGTCGATGTCGCAGCCTCTTTGCAGGGCCACGTAATAGGCGAACAGCTGGAGGGGCACGATGCCCAGGGACGGCTGAAGCAGGGGATGAGTCTCCGGCACGGAGAGAACCGCGTCGGCGGTTTTGGCCATCCGCTCCCGATGGGTCTCGGTGGTCACCGCCAGCACCTCGGCCCCCCGGGCCTTGACCTCCACCACGTTGCTCATGGCCTTGTCGAAGAGGGCGGCGTGGGTGCCCAGGGCCACCACCAGGGTGCCGGGCTCAATCAGGGAGATGGTTCCGTGCTTGAGCTCGCCGGAGGCGTAGGCCTCCGAATGGATGTAGCTGATTTCCTTGAGCTTGAGGGAGCCCTCCAGCCCCATGGCGTAGTCCAGGTTCCGGCCGATGAAGAAAATGGAGTCATGATTGAAATAGCGTGAGGCAAAATACTGGGCGCCGGCGTAGTCCGTGAGATACTGCCGCATTTTGTCCGGCAGGCGCTGGAGCTCCGTCAGGATCTCTCCGTATTCGGCGGGGGAGACGGTGCCCAGCAGGTCCGCCAGATACAGGCCAATCAGGTCCAGGGCCGCCAGCTGAGTGGAATAACCCTTGCTGGTGGCCACGGCGATTTCCGGCCCGGCCCAGGTGTAGAGCACATGGTCCGCCTCCCGGGCGATGGAGCTGCCCACCACGTTGCACACCGCCAGAGTCCGGCCCCCCAGCCGCTTGGCCTCTCTCAGGGCGGCCATGGTGTCCAGAGTCTCGCCGGACTGGCTGATGGCGATGACCAGGGTGCGGCTGTCCACCAGAGGCTGACTGTACCGGAATTCAGAGGCCAGAGCCACCTCCACCGGGCGGCGCAGCAGACGTTCCCAGACGTATTTGCCCACGATGCCCGCATGATAGGCGGAGCCGCAGGCAATCATATAGATGCGAGAGATGTTTTTTGCTTCTTCCGCCGTGAGGCAGAAGCCGTCCAGAACGACGCGGTTCTCCCGAATGCGGGGGGCGACGGTTTTTTGAATGGCGTCGGGCTGTTCCAGAATCTCCTTGAACATGAAGTGAGGATAGCCGCCCTTTTCCGCCGCCGCCGCGTCCCAGTCCACATGACTGTGCTCCTTCACCACGGGGTCCATCTCATGGTTGAACACATCCGCGCTGTCCGCCGTCAGGACGGCGATTTCCCCGTCGCTCATGTAGACCACGTCCCGGGTGTGGCGGAGGATGGCCGTCACGTCCGAGGCGATGAAGTTTCCGTTTTCACCGAAGCCCAGGATCAGGGGACTGTCCTTCCGGGCGGCGATGAGGGCGTTGGGATAGTCGGCGCAGATGATGCCGAAGGCATAGCTGCCCTCAATGCGCCGCAGCACCCGGCCCACGGCCTCCAGCATGCTGCCGCACTCCTTGTAATGGAATTCCAGCAGCTGGGCCACCACCTCCGTATCCGTGTCGGAGGTAAAGACAACGCCGTGGTTCAGAAGCTGCTCCTTGATTTCCAGATAGTTTTCGATGATGCCGTTGTGGACCAGGGCAATCCGCCCGTCGGAGCTGACATGGGGGTGGGCGTTGACGTCGTTGGGCTCGCCGTGGGTGGCCCAGCGGGTGTGTCCAATGCCCAGACAGCCCTCCAGCTCCGCGCCGCCGCGGGTCAGGTCCGCCAGGACCTGGAGCCGGCCCTTGGACTTGCGGACCTGCAGGCCCTTTTCCCGGGACCGCACCGCCACGCCGGCAGAGTCATAGCCCCGGTATTCCATCTGCCGCAGGCCCTCCAGCAGGATAGGGGCCGCCTGTTCCCGGCCCACGAATCCGATGATTCCGCACATATGAAATGAGTTCCTCCTCATTCGATATTCGATCAAGAGGACAAACGCGCAGTGATCTGTCTTCTTCTGGCGGCCGCGGCCCCTCTGTTTTGCGGTCGCCCGCATATTTAAGGCCGCGTATCGCGCCCGCCGGCGCGGAAGGGCATCCGCCGAATGCTTCGATTGCAGGGCTTGACAGCCCTGACGCTCCCTTCTCCTCGTCTTCGTCGGCGCAGGCTCCGTATCCTGCTTTGCCGGACCCTTTCCTTTTGGGGAAGGAGCCGGACCGGAACCGTGACGCCGAGATCTGGCGCTTCTGCATGGAATCCTGGGTTCCATGAACCTCCTTTCTCTCTGCGCTTTACAGCCTATGAAAAGCTGATGGTTTATTATACTGAGGACGGAGAAAAAAGTCAACGGCATGCAGGGGGTGTCCGTTCCCGCGTTTTATAGCGGGAATGCCATGCAGGGGAGGGGCTCTGGCCGGGCCATCCCTCGGAACCACACCGCTCCCGGGGAAATGGCCTGGTCTGGGGACCAGGCCCCACAGGGTGTTCTGCCGGTATAGTCAGCACAGTTGAAAATCGGCAGATACCGATTTTCAACCAGCGGCGGAGCTGCTGACGGGTAAGGTAAAAACCCCTTGTGCTGACTATGAAGTCCACCGCAAGGCCGTTTTGCGGCCTGTGCGGCGAATCATCGCCGCACTTGTTGAAAAGAAGCATTTGCTTCTTTTCAACTGCGGTGACTATAGAAGAGGTGTGGGGCCCGGTCCCTTGACCGGGCCGTCCTATGGAACCATGGCACTCCCAGAGTTGCGGGAGGAACCGGCCCCTGCATATACATAAAATCTCCGAATGGGATGCGGGCGGCGGAGAAAGCGGGACCGCAGGAAATGGCCGGCAAAAAACGCGGCCCGCCGCAGCATCCGCCCCCGCCGGAGAAACCGCCCCCAATGCCGGGGGACAGTGAGGGGCCTTCGCAGGAACTGGCCGGCAAAAAAATCCAAAAAAACTTTGATTTTTTGAAAAGTTTTCCCCCGGGATGCCTTGCCGTCAACCTGACAAGATGATATACTTGTTTAGAATCGGTTTTTGGTGAGAACCACAAAGACCGTAGTATAGAGTGGAAAGGAACATGTGATATGGTAAACGTTAAATCCTTCCAGATGGACGCCTTCCTGCCTGCGTCCTATGAAGAGGCCCTGTCCTCCAGACTGGCCGAGGCTCAGGAGAAGCTCCAGAAGGGCACCGGCCTTGGCCATGAGTTCACCGACTGGGTCCGGCTCCCCGAGAACTACGACAAAGAGGAGTTTGCCCGCATCCAGGCCGCCGCGGCCAAGATTCAGGCCGACTCCAGGGCGCTGGTGGTCATCGGAATCGGCGGGTCCTATCTGGGCGCCCGGGGCGTGATTGAGTATCTGGGCTCTCCCAACTATAACCTGAAGAAAAAGGATACCCCCAACATCTACTTCATGGGCAACGGCCTGTCCTCCGACGCCATGCAGGAGGTGTTCGACATGATTGGGGATGATGATTTCTCTGTCAATGTCATCTCCAAGTCCGGCACCACCACCGAGCCCGCCGTGGCCTTCCGCTTCTTCCGGGAGGCTCTGGAAAAGAAATACGGCAAAGAGGCCGCCAAGGGCCGCATCTATGCCACCACCGACAAGGCCCGGGGCGCGCTGAAATCCCTGGCCGACGCCGAGGGCTGGGAGAGCTTCGTGGTGCCCGACGGCGTGGGAGGCCGCTATTCCGTCCTCACCGCCGTGGGCCTGCTGCCCATTGCCGTGGCCGGCATCTCCATCGAGGAGCTGATGGCCGGCGCCGCCCGGATGATGGAGACCTGCCGCACGGCCTCCTATGAGAGTCCCGCCTGGAAATATGCTGCTCTCCGCTACTCCCTCTACGAGGCGGGCAAGCCCATTGAGGTGCTGGCCTGCTACGATCCCGCCTTCCGCTTCATGCTGGAGTGGTGGAAGCAGCTCTTCGGTGAGAGCGAGGGCAAGGACGGCAAGGGCATTTTCCCCGCCAGCGTGGAATTCACCGCCGACCTGCACTCCATGGGCCAGTATATGCAGGCCGGCACCCGGAACATTTTCGAGACCGTGGTGCGCCTGGGCGCTTCCGCCCATCAGCTCTGCGTTCCCTCTGATGAGGTCAATGGCGACGGCCTGAACTTCCTGGCCGGAAAGTCCATGGATTATATCCGGGACAAGGCCATGGAGGGCACCCTGCTGGCCCACACCGAGGGCGGCGTGCCCAACGTCATCGTGGAGACCGGAGGCAAGACCGCCGGTGCCCTGGGCGAGCTGATTTATTTCTTCGAGTATTCCTGCGGCCTGTCCGGCTATCTGCTGGGGGTAAACCCCTTCGATCAGCCCGGCGTGGAGGCCTATAAGAAAAATATGTTCGCCCTGCTGGGCAAGCCCGGCTATGAGGAGCAGAAGGCCGCCCTGGAGGCCAAACTGGCGAAATAACCGGAATGCTGCGGAAGGAGGGAAACCCCCTTCCGCCAGCCCCGGGGCTGACGGCTTCCTCCGTGAGGAGGCCGGGGGCGCGCCCCTTTTCGCAAACGGGGAGGCGCGGCCCTGAGGGGGATTTTCCCCCTTCAGGCTTCGCCGCGCCTCTCTCCAATCGCGAAAGCAACCCATTCGCAATCCATTCTTTAAGGAGGAGCTTATGAGACAGGCAATTCAAATCGGCGCCGGCAATATCGGCCGGGGATTTATCGGGGCCCTGCTGGCTCAGGCGGGCTGGCACGTCACCTTTGCCGACGTGGTGGAGCCCATCATCGAGGCTCTGAACCGGGACCATGCCTACACGGTCCACATTCTGGACCGGGAGCCCGGCGAGATTGCCATTGAGAACGTGGACGGCGTGATTTCCACCTCTCCGGAGTTTGCCCAAAAGGTGGCGCAGTGCGACCTGATTACCACCGCCGTGGGTCCCAATGTGCTGCCGATTATCGCCGGGTCCATCGCCGCCGGCATCCAGGCCAGAAAGGCCGCCGGGAATACCGCCCCCATGAATGTGGTCTGCTGTGAAAACGGCCTGCGGACCACCACCCGTCTGAAAAACGAGGTTCTGAAGCACCTGAATGAGGATGAGACCGCTTTTCTGGAGGCCAATATCGGCTTTGCCGACTGCGCCGTGGACCGCATCTGCCCCAAGCCCAGCTTTGAGAACATTCTGGACGCCGCGGTGGAGCGTTACTGCGAGTGGGACGTGGAGCGGGCCTCCTGGAAGGGGGAGCAGATGGAGATTCCCGGCATGACCTATGCCGACAATCTCATGGCCTATCTGGAACGGAAGCTCTTCACCCTCAACAGCGGACATGCCATCTGCGCCTACCTGGGCTATCTCAAGGGCTATGGGACCATCAAGGAGAGCATCGCGGACCCCTTCATTGGCGACACGGTCTATGCCGCCATCAAGGAGAGCGGCGAGGGCCTGATCCGGGAATTCGGCTTTGACCGCGAGGCCCATTTCGCCTATGTGGACAAGATTTTCGGCCGCTATCAGAACCCCTTCCTGGAGGACGAGGTGCTGCGGGTGGGCCGGGAGCCCATCCGGAAGCTGGAGCCCGGCGACCGGCTCATCAAGCCGCTGACCACCACCGCTTCCTACGGTCTGCCGGTAAACCACCTGATCTTCGGCGCTGCCGCCGCCCTGCGGTTCGACTGCGCCGGGGACCCCCAGAGCGCGGAGCTCATGGGGAAGATTCAGGAGGACGGCGCCGGCGCGGCCCTGGCCCACTACTCCGGGCTGAAGGCCGAAGACCCCCTGTTCACCCGGATTCTGGACGTGTACCGGGCTTTGGGCATCGCCCGGCGCTGAAGCGCCGGACGGCAAGCCGGCCGCCTATGGCGGCCGGCTTCCATTTCAGCTCCGCTGAAATGGTGTTTATTGAAAACGAGAGAAACCCCTGATGGGTTTCTCTCGAGCTCTCATCCTTTCCGAAGAATGAAGACAATTCGGTTTTCGACAAGGTGAAAGAGACCCGTCAGGGCTCCTCCCGTTTTCTGATTCGGTCAACGCTTTTGAGAACCGGCAGAGGGCGTTCGAGTCAGACGGAGCCCCCGGCGTATCCTGCGCGCGGCGGCGCTCAAGGGGATTCAGCTCAGACAGCGGCCCGCCCGGCAGAGGAGGCTCTCGTCCCTCCAGGCCAGCCGTCCGTTGACATAGACCCGTTCCATACCGGTGGAGAGGCGTTTGCCGTGGCCGAAGCCGGCGTTGTCCCCAATCTGCGCCGGGTCGAACACCAGCAGGTCGGCAAAGCCCCCGGGGCGGAGAACGCCCCGGTCCCGGAAGCCCATCCGCTCCGCCGGAAGCAGGGTCATCTTGTGGACGGCCTCCTCCATGGCCAGGACGTGGGTTTCCTGTACATAGTGCCGGAGCACGTGGGGGAAGGAGGCGTAAATGCGGGGATGAGGCGTGTCGGTGAGGTTATACAGGGAATCGGAGATGACCATGGAATAGGGGAGCTTCATGATGCGGACGATGTCCTCCGGCGAGATGTTCAGACCGATCATGCTGACGCTGCCCTCCTCCGAGGCCAGCAGCTCCGCGATGAAGGCATACTCGTCTTCGCAGCCTGACAGCAGGGTGCAGTCCCGGATGGTTTTTCCCAGGTATCTCCGGTTTTCCGGGCGGCGGACGCCGCTGATCATGGCGTGGGTCCATCGAAAGTCCAGGTCGATGAGCTCATCTCTGGGCCCGGGGTTCCGGTAGCAGTGCCGGAGCCGGTCCACCGTGTCCGGCTCGGTGATGCGGGCCAGGATGGAGGAAAATTCCTCCGTCAGAAAGGAGGCGGGCAGGATGGAGGCCAGGGTGGTGGCGGTGCCGTGATAGGGGTAGAGGTCCACGGTGACGTCCATGCCCTCCTCCCGGGCCGCCTCAATCCTCTCAATCGCCCGGCTCAGAACGCCGCCCCAGCTGGCGGGTCCCAGGGCCTTGAAGTGACTGATGCCCAGGGCCATTTCCGCCGAGCGGGCCACCTGGATGCTCTCCTCCACAGCCTCCGCCAGACGGGCGGCCTCGTCCCGCATGTGGGGCATGTACAGCAGCCCCCGTCCCCGGCAGGGGGCCAGCTGCTCCGTCAGCTCCCGGGTGGTGGTGCAGACCTCCGGCAGATAGACCAGCCCTGTGGAAAAGCCCCGGAGGCCGCAGTCAATGGCCTGGCGCACATAGTCCCGGGCCTGCTCCAGCTCCGCCGGATTAAAGGGGGAGGGGTCATAACCCTTCACCGCCAGGCGGATGGCCCCCAGCCCCTGGAGGGTGGCGGTGTTGACGGCGGGGGCGATATGCCGCAGGGCCTCCAGATAGTCGGCCATGACGGGGTAGCGGGCCCCGTCGAAGGAGGGGCCATGAGTAGACAGAACGTAATCATAGAGCCCATTAGAACGCTCCGTATAGGGAGCGAAGGAGAAGCCGCAGACCCCCATGCCCACGGTGGTGATGCCCTGGGCCAGCTCCACGGAGCCGAAGTCCGGGGAGAAGACCGCCAGATCCGCGTGGCGGTGGAGGTCGATGAATCCCGGCGTCACGGCCTTCCCCGCGGCGTTCACCACCAGAGCGTCCAGCCCCTCCGGGTCAATGCGGGGCGACACCGCCTCGATGCGGTCCCCGGATATCAGGACGTCCCCTGTAAAAGGGGCCTCCAGACGGCCTGTGTAGACCATGCCGCGTTGAATCAGAATCCGGTCCATGGTCCTATGCCTTCATCACATGGACCCGGTCCGCCGTTTCGTCGGACCAGAACAGCTCCTGCATGGGGTCCAGGTGCTCCTGAGACCAGAGCCCCGGCGCGCCGCCGGTGTGCATTAGAATGGCGCCCCCCGGGAGCATCCCCCGGCGGGCCAGGTCCGTGAAGCCGTGGAGCACCTTGCCGGTGTAGCAGGGGTCGGCAAAAATGGCCTCGGTCCGGGCCAGCAGCTCGATGTGCCGCTGGGTGACGGGGTCGGGCTCGTTGTAGCCCACGCCGCCGTAAGGGGCTTCCGCCGGGCCGCACTCCAGACGGAGGTCTCCGGCGGAGCAGGTGAAGCCCATGTCGAAAAAGGCGCTGAGCTCGTTGATGAAGGCGGCGGTCTCCTCCCTGGGGCGGTAGTCCGGCTCAATGGGGATGCCGATGACCTCGAAGGGGGCGTGATAGTACTTTGCCCCGGCCCAGAGGCCGGCGAAGGTGCCGGTGGAGCCGTAGCCCACCACCAGATATCTGGCCTGAATGCTCTGCTCCTCCATCTGGCGCATGATCTCCGGAATGGCCTGCACATAGCCGGCGGAGCCGATGACGGTCTGGCCCCCTACGGGGATGGAGAGAACCCTGTCCCCCCGGGCCTCATATTCAGCGATGATTCGGGCGGCGCATTCCTCCAGGTGGCGGCTTTTGGCGGCCTCCCGCTCCTCCTCCGGCAGGGCGTCCAGGGCGCTGCTGTCCACAAAGTAGATGTCGCTGCCCATGAGACGGTCCAGCAGCAGATTGCCGGACAGGCGCTCCGGCCTGGCTCCCTTCAGCACCAGAATGGGCTTCAGCCCGAAGCGGATGGCGGCGGCGGCGGTGAGGCGGCCATGGTTGGTCTGGACGCCTCCGAAGGTCATCAGGGCGGTGTAGCCGTTGTCCAGGGCATATTGGACGATATAGTTCAGCTTCCGGGCCTTGTTGCCCCCCAGGGCCAGGCCGGTGAGGTCGTCCCGCTTGATGTAGAGAGGGCCGCCTCCCAGCTCCCGGGTCAGGGCGGGCATGTACTCCAGGGGCGTGTTTACATAGCCCGCCTGAGCGTGCTTCAAATCTGCAATGTTCATGTTGATTCGCCCTTTCTGTAAAAGATTGATAAGCAATGGCGAGAGGTCCCGGAGGTCTGCGGAAATAGCGTCGGATACGGGGCTTCCTGTACAAGTCTGTTTTATTATAGAGACCAAAAGACGGTCTTGTCAACGGCCGGCGTTCTCCGGAAAGGCGATTCAACAGGAGAATTCTTTTGCGTTCTCCCATTAAATCCTGTTTTATCCGGTTACTGCCGGAGCCGGCGGACCCCTGAAAATGCTGCCCTTTTCCGGGCGGTACAGCATACCGATTCAGACGGCGCAAGGCTTTCCCCGCCTGATAGGGAGAAAAACGGGACCCATTGGGGAGAAATGGCACACGGTTTGCTTTAATATTTGGCGGCGCACGGAGCCTGTACAAGTCCGGCAGCTTGACGTCCGCCGAAGACCCCGGCTGAGAGGAACCGGCAGCCGCACCGTGAAGAGAAAGGAAGAGAGAACCGATGACAAACGATACGCAGACTGTAAAAAAGTATGGATTCGCCGCGTTTATCCCCATGTTTGTATTCCTGGGCCTGTATCTGGGCTGCGGAATCTACTACACCATCACCGGAACCGTAGAGCAGCCCTGGAACCAGTTCCCCCGCCATGCCGCCATTCTGGTGGGCATTGTGGCCGCGTTCCTGATGAACCGGTACATGCCCCTGACGGAAAAGGTCTCCAAGTTTTGCCGGGCCGCCGGCGACGAGGGCACCATGATGATGTGCATGATTTTCCTGGTGGCCGGCGCGTTCTCCGGCGTGGCCAAGGCCATGGGCGGCGTGGACAGCGTGGTGAACCTGGGCCTGTCTCTGGTGCCTGTCCGGTTCATTCTGCCGGGCATCTTCATCATCACCGCCCTGGTGGCTACGGCCATCGGCACCTCCTCCGGCGCGCTGGTGGCCATCGCCCCCATTGCCCTGGCGGTGGCCGAGGGCACCGGGTCCAGCATTCCGCTGTACTTTGCCGCCGTCTACAGCGGCGCTCTCTTTGGAGACAATCTCTCCATCATCTCCGACACCACCATTGCCGCCACCACCGGCGCGGGCTGCGAGATGAAGGATAAATTCCGCATGAACCTGCTGATTGCCCTGCCTGCGGCCCTGGTGACGGTGATTGCCTTCTCTCTGATGAGCAGCGGCGCCCAGCCCATCAGCGGCGATTTGTCCTACAGCCTGGTGAAGATTATCCCCTATGTCTATGTTCTGGCGGCGGCCATCTGCGGCATGGACGTGTTCATCGTCCTGATCAGCGGCACATTCCTGGCGGGCCTGGTGGGCATTTTCACCGGGAGCCTGACCCTGGCGGGCTTTGCCCAGGCCATCGGCTCCGGCATGTCCGGCATGATGTCCACCGCCATTGTGGCCATTATGCTCCGGGGCCTCATCGGCATCATCACGGTCTACGGAGGCATCGACTGGCTGGTGGACGTGCTGCACCGCCGTGTCCGCACCCGGAAGGGCGCGGAGTACTGCATCGGCTTCATGTCCGGCCTGCTGGACTTTGCCCTGATTAACAATACCATTGCCATCATGATTGCGGCGCCTCTGGCCAAGGACATTGCCGACGAGCACCACATCGCCCCCAAGCGGAACGCCAGCCTGCTGGACATTTTTGCCTGCGGCGTCCACGGCCTGGCCCCCCACGCCGGCGGTATGCTGACCCTGTCCGGCTTCTACGCGGCGCTGAATCCGCTGGCGGTGGTCCAGTATAATTTCTACTGCTACTTCCTGCTGCTGGCCGCTGTGATTACCATTCAGTTCGGCCTGATGCGGACCCCCGAGGAAAAAGAGTACATCCGGCAGCAGAATGAGGCCAAATCGGCCAGGCGCTGAGCGGCGAAAAGGAGAGACAGAAGAGTTATGAAAGAACAGATTTTGCAGATGGCGGAGTCCGCCGCCCCCCGGCTCCGGGAAATCTGGGAGGACCTGCACCGGAACCCGGAATTGGGCTTTGAGGAGTTCCGCACCGCCGGGAAGGTGGAGGAAATTCTGAGGTCCCTGGACATAGAGACGGAGACCGGCGTTGCCGGCACCGGCGTGGTGGGTCTCATTCGGGGGGCCCAACCGGGAAAGACCCTGCTGATTCGCGCGGATATGGACGCCCTGCCCATTGAGGAGGCCACCGGCCTGGCCTGCGCCTCCCGGTGCGCCGGGAAGATGCACGCCTGCGGCCATGACGCCCATGTGACCTGGCTGCTGGGGACGGCGATGATTCTCTCCCGGCTGCGGGACCGGCTTCACGGCACGGTGAAGCTGCTGTTCCAGCCCAGCGAGGAGCGGAGCTGCGGCGCGGAGAAGGTGGTCCAGGCCGGCGTGCTCCAGGGGGTGGACATGGCCCTGGCCGCCCACGTCACGCCGGATTATGACGCCGGGACCTATCTGATTCAGGAGGGGGCCGTGACCTCCAACCCGGATTTCTTCCGCCTGAAGCTCTTCGGCAAGGGCTCCCACGGCAGCGAGCCCCAGAGCGCCGTGGACGCCATCAACATGGGCGTGCAGGTCTATGAGCTGCTCCAGACCTTCGTCAGCCGGGTCTGTGTGCCCGCCGATCCGGTGGTGCTGTCGGTGTGTACCTTCCAGAGCGGCACCAACTGGGGCACGATTCCCGGCGAATGTGAGCTCAGCGGCACGGTCCGGAGCTTCCGGCCGGAGATTCCGGAGAAGGCCAAAGCCTTCATCGAGGACTGCGCCAAAGCCGTTACCTCCCTCTACGGCGGCAGGTATGAACTGATGTACCGGATTGCCTGCTGGCCGGTCCAGAATGAGCCCACCCTGACGGCCCGGGTCCGGGCCAACACCGCAGAGCTCCTGGGGAGCGGGGCGGTGGCCTCTGAGGCGGACAAGTACATGGGGGGAGAGGATTTCTGCTACATCTCCCGGGAGGTGCCCTCGGTGTACCTCTTCGCGGGCTGCCGGAACGACGCCCTGTTTCAGGCCGTTCCCCTGCATAACCCCTCCTTCCGGCTGGATGACAGCATCCTGCCCCGCACGGCGGCGCTGTTCGCCTATAACGCCCTGAGGCTGCTGGAGGCGTAAGGCGTCCGGCCGGGGCCGCCAAAAAATCCGGCGGGACGGAGGGCATGACGGAACACGGAAAAGTCGGCTCCGCTTTCGCGGAGCCGGCTTTTCGTCTGAGCGAGACCTGTGTCCAGGGCGGCACGTTCCGCCGGAGGCTGGCACAGGCCGCGGTGAGGTGCGGCCCGTAAATCAGGAAGAACAGCGCCGCCGCCCGTCAGGTCCGGCGCTCCCGCAGGACCCGCTGAACGGTTTTCAGCAGCTGGGGAATATCCAGGGGCTTGGTGAGGTGGGCGTCCATGCCGTGGGACAGGGACTTGCGGATGTCGCTCTCAAAGGCGTTGGCGGACAGGGCGATGACAGGCACCTGAGCCCGGAGGGGGTCCGGCAGGGCCCGAATGGCTTCCGCGGCCTTCCAGCCGTCCATCACCGGCATCTGAATGTCCATCAGCACCAAATCGTAATGCCCTGGCGGGGCCTGGCGCAGCTGCTCCACGGCGTCCTTGCCGTTGCAGGCGGACTCCACCTCAAACCCCAGGTCCTGAAGCAGCTCCATTTCGATTTCCAGATTGATGGGATTGTCCTCCGCCACCAGCACCCGTTTCCCGGCCAGAGGCACGGCGGAGACCGGCGCCGTCTCTGGTCCGGCGTCCCGGAAGGGGAGGCGGAGGGCCACGGTAAAGGCAGTGCCCCGGCCCAGGGTGCTCCGGACGTCAATGCTCCCGCCCAGCATATCCACAATGTTTTTGGCGATGGTCAGCCCCAAGCCCACGCCGTGGACGCCGCTGTGGGTGGTGTTCTGCGCCCGGGAGAAGGGCTCGAAAATATGGTCGAGGAATTCCGGCTCGATGCCGATGCCGCTGTCCTCCACAATGAAATGGTACAGAGCGCCGTGTTCCCCGGCGGCGCTCCTCTGGGCGGCGGTGAGGGAGACGCTGCCTCCGGTGTTGGTGTAGGTAATGGCGTTGTTGACCAGGTACATCAGCAGCTGCCGCAGCTTTTCCTGGTCGCAGAGGACCGTGCTTTGGGTCAGGGATCCGCAGTCCAGAGAGAAGGACAGGTCCTTTTCCGCGGCCTTGGGGAGGAATCCGGCGTGGATGTCCTCCATCAGCGTCCGGAGGTCGCAGATGGACTCCGCCGTCTGAGGGTCGCCGGAGCTGTTCCAGGACAGCTCCAGAACCTTGTCGATCATCTCCAGCAGCTGGAGGCTGGCGGTTTCCAGCTTCTCGGCGTAGTGTTGGACGGCCTCCGGGTCTTCGGCCTTTTTCCGGACCAGGGAGGAGAAGCCGAATATGGCGTTCAGCGGGGTGCGCATATCGTGGGAGATGTTGGAGAGGAAGGCGTTTTTGGCGGCAATGGCCGTGCTGGCGTCGCTGAGGGCCTCCGCCAGCATCTGCTTCTGCTCCATCTCGTGCTGAATTTCCTCGTCCACCCGGCGGCAGCCGATGACCACCTGCCCCGCCGGGCCGGTGTGCCCCGCGTCCACCACCCGGAGCTGAAGATACTGGAGTTCTCCGCTGCTCAGGGCCCGGTAGTTGATATAATAGGTGGTCTTGCCCGCCAGCCGCTCCCGGATGGACTGCCTGGTCAGCTCCCCGGCCATGGTCTCCCGGTCCTCGGGGCAGACCCAGGTCTGAATATAGTCGTCCATGTACAGGGAGAAGCGGCGGGGCTGAAAGCGCTTTTCAAAAGCGTGCTCCGTCCGGCTGCTCAGCCGGTAGGGCAGAATCTGGTCCTTTTCCAGGTCCACGTAGAAGATGGATTCATAGTTGATGCTGAGCCCCTCGATGACCTTCAGACGCCGCAGGTACTCCTGGTTAATCAGGGACCGCTCCTTGTCGTATTCCTCGATGACGCTCTGAAGCTGCTGTTCTCTGGCCTCCCGCTGGCTGAGAAGCAGGTCCAGCTCGGTCTGGCGGCGGGCCAGCTTCTCCGTGGCGTCGCTGAGGAAGACATAGAACAGGTCCCCCACGGCCTCGCTGTGGATGAAGTGGCCATAGTCCTCAATCCAGCGGATTTCTCCGTCCCTGCGGATGATTCGGTACTCCACATAGTCCAGGTCGTACTGACTGGCGGAAACCTGTTCCCAGATGCTGCGCTCCACAGCCTCCAGATCCTCCGGGTGCACCATTCCCCGGAAGGAGTTGCCTGTCAGCTCCCGGAATTCCTGAAGATTTCCGCACTGGAAAATGTGCAGAAGCTCCCGGTTGGCATAGATGATGTCCTCTCCGCCGCCGGCATAGTAAATCAGGACGCCGCCGGGCATCTCGTCCATGAACCGCATGATCTCATAGGCCATCTGCGCGCCCTGGACATCCGGCGGCTCCAGCCCGGCGAAGTCTCCGCCGGAGTCCATGAAGCGGTTGATTTCAATGTTGGACCGGCGCAGAAAATTCAGGAGATTCAGGACGTGCTCGATTAAACGATGCGGTCGCTCCTGGTGACTCATAAACTGACTCCTTATAAAAAAATCTGTATTTCCAACAGCCGGAGCGCGCCGGACGAACAGAGGGCGCCCGCAAAAACAGACGCCGGTCATGCCGGCAAGGGGGAGCGCCAAGCGTGCCCGGGCGGCTTCCGGTAAAAATATACTTTTTATTCTATCAGAAGAATGTCCGTATGGCAAACATATTTTTGAGAGAAGTCCGTCCAAACAGGCATTTTGCGCCGGTTCCTCCCGCGGCTCCGGGAGTGGCGTGGTTCCGAAGGATGGCCCGGTCAGGGGACCGGGCCCCACACATTTTCTATCGGCAGAACACCCAGTGGGGCCTGGTCCCCTGACCAGGCCATTTTCCCGGAAGCGCCGGAGGCCCGAAAGACGGGACACAGCACCCGCAAGGGGGCCGTCCCACTGGAGTGTCCCATTGGCAGATTTTATTTTGCAGGGGCCGGGCTCTGTTCTCCCCCGAAGGCATGGAGAGCCCGGAAGAACTATCGGCAGAACACCCTGTGGGGCCTGGTCCCCTGACCAGGCCATTTCCCCGTGAGCGGACACTTCCAAAACGGGTCCTGATGTTGCCAAAGGGACGGCGCTGTGCTATAGTCAGAGGAACAAAAAAAGCGGAAAGGAAACGCTTCTATGGGAACCATCATCGACGCCCATCTGCATCTGTTCACCGGCCCCGACGCCGGGGAGAGAGCCCGGCAGGTGGGCCATGAGAACAGCACAGCCCATCTGCGGCAGGTCTATCAGGAGCTTGGCATCCTCCATGGCGTGATTATGGGAAACGGAGGGCTGGAGCTGGAGGAACACGACTATCCGCCGGACCTGTTTCACTACTGCGTGGGCCTGGACAGCAGGCTGCTGGGGGGCATGGAGCTGTCCGTCTCCGAGATTGCCGACCGGGTGGAGGCCCACCTGCGGCGGGAGAGCTGCTGCGGGGTGAAGCTGTACCCCGGATATCACAAGATTCCCCTGTCCGCCCCGCTGTACCAGCCCGTCTATGAGCTGGCCCGGCACTATGACAAGCCGGTGGCGGTCCATATGGGACTGACCTCCTTCCCCCAGGCCCACCTGAAATACTGCCACCCGCTGGCTTTGGATGAGATCGCGGCGGACCACCCCTCTGCCCGGTTTGTCATGTGCCATTTCGGCAGTCCCTTCTGGGAGTCTGCCGCGGCGGTGCTGGCGAAGAACCCCAACGTCTCCGCCGACCTCTCCGGGCTGCTGGAGGGCCGGACGGATCTGGACGCCTGGTTTCGGGAGCAGGCGGGGTATGCGGACCTGCTTCGGACCTGGCTGAAGGCCGCGGGGCGCTGGGATCAGATTCTCTTCGGCACCGACTGGCCCATTGTCAATCTGGCGGAGTATATCGCCTTTGCGGACCGGCTGCTGCCGGAGGCCCGGCGGGATGCGGTGTTTTTCGACAACGCCAGCCGGGTCTACGGCCTGGGGCTCTGACGGAGCCCGGCGCTCCGGGAACGGGGCGTGTCCGCCCACATGTTTCATCAGGCGGCGGCATTTTGCCGCCGCCGGAGCCTTCCTGTGAGGCCTCTTTTCCGGCGGACGGGGGCATGCTCCGCAAAAACCCTCGACCGCCGGCAGAAACTGTGATATACTGAGTGCAGACTGAAGCGAGAAAGGAAGAGATATTATGTGGGCAGAGCAAGCGGTATTTTATCAAATGGTTCCCCTGGGCCTCTGCGGCGCGCCCCGGGAGAACGACGGCGTTTTGACCAGCCGGATTCTGAAGCTCATGGACTGGGCGGAGCATCTGGAGCGCCTGGGCGTCAGCGCCCTGTATCTGACCCCGGTTTTTGACAGCGACCGCCACGGCTACGACACCCGGGACTACCGGAGGCTGGACTGCCGCCTGGGGACCAACGAGGACCTTGCCAGGGTGGTCAGGGCCTTCCACAGCCACGGCGTCAAGGTGGTGCTGGACGGGGTGTTCAACCACGTGGGCCGGGGCTTCTGGGCCTTCCGGGACGTTCAGGAAAAAAGATGGGACTCCCCCTATAAGGACTGGTTTCACATCAATTTCGATGGAAATTCCAACTATAACGACGGCTTCTGGTACGAGGGCTGGGAGGGACATTTCGAGCTGGTGAAGCTGAATCTTCGCAATCCCGCCGTGGTGGATTACCTGCTGGACTGCGTAAGGCTCTGGGTGGAGGAATTCGGCATCGACGGCCTGCGGCTGGACGTGGCCTACTGCCTGGACCCCGAGTTTCTCCGCCGCCTGCGGCAGTTCACCGAGGGGCTGAAGCCGGAATTCTTCCTGGTGGGGGAGACCCTCCATGGGGACTACAACCGCTGGGTGGGAGACGGACTCCTCCACTCCTGCACGAACTACGAGTGCTATAAGGGCCTCTACTCCAGCCTGAATTCCATGAACCTCTTTGAGATTGTCCACAGCCTCAAGCGCCAGTTCGGCCCGGAGCAGTGGACGCTGTACAAGGGGAAGCATCTCCTGTGCTTCGCAGACAACCACGACGTCACCCGGGCCGCCAGCATCCTGACCAACCCCCGGCACCTGCCCCTGCTCTACGGCCTCCTCTTCGGCATGCCGGGCATCCCCTGCCTGTACTACGGCAGCGAGTGGGGAATCCCGGGGGAGAAGTCCCAGGGGGACGACGCCCTCCGCCCCGCCCTTGACAGGCCGGAGTGGACGGACCTGACGGACCGGATTGCCGCCATGGTCCGGGCCCACCGGGAGAGCGAGGCCCTGTGCTATGGGGACTTCAAGGATATTGTCCTCACCAACCACCAGACCGTTTTCCAGCGCCGGACGGACGCGGAACGGGTGCTGGTGGCTGTCAACGCCTCCGACGCGCCCTATACCGCCCACTTTGACGCCGGCTGCGGCCGGGCGGTGGACCTGATCACCGGAGAGACCCACGACTTCGGCGGCGGCAGCGAGCTGCCCCCCTACAGCGTGGCCTTCTGGAAGTGCGAACGGTAACCGTGAAAAACTGGAGACAGACGTTGGCTCGGACGGTCAAACCTGAAATGCCCCATCCGCCGTCGTGTTTCCCGCCGCCTTCCCGCAAGGCCTTGACTGCCGGGCGGGTGCAAAGGGGAACACAAATGTGAATCGTTTTTGAAAAGGCCCCCGAAAAGGTCTCGGGAAAAGTCTCGAAAAGGTTTCGAAAGCGTCGAAAAAATTTCGAAAAAATATCGGAAAAGCCCCCGCCGGTCCGGCGGGGGCTTTTTCCTCCGCCTACTCCAGGGTGCTCCAGGCGCTCTGACTCTCTCCGGCGGAGAGGAGGGTGAACTCGTTTTTCCGGAAGCGGATCAGCCCCTCCGCCTCCATCCGGCTCAGCTCGTGGGACAGGGCGCTGCGGTTCACGCAGAGGAAGGCCGCCAGCTCCTCCCGGGAGAAAGGGGCCCGGAAGGTGCGGGACTGCCGCCGCCGGGCCTGCATGGTCAGCCAGGTCAGCACCCTGTCCCGGAGCCCCCGCCGGGAGAGAATGGCGATGCGGTAGTGCCGGCGCATGTTCTCCTGGGCCAGCAGAGTCAGCAGCGCCCGCCAGACGGCGGCCCGGTCCCCATCCGTCAGGCCGCCGTCCTCCTCCAGAAGCAGGCTGCCGGGAAACCGGAGAATCTGAACCTCTCCGGCGGCTATGGCGTAATAGGGGGCCCGGCGGCTGCGGGTGCACAGCAGTTCCGCCCCCAGCACCTGGCCGGGGCCCAGGGCGTCCATGAGGCTGCCTGTGCCATCGGCAAACAGCTGCATGATCTGCACCCGGCCCGCCGCCGCCACGGCGAACCAGTCCACCGTCTCCCCGGGGGTGATCAGCGCGGCGTTTTTGGAACAGCGCCGGAGGGTCCCCCGGGGCAGAACCCGGTCCCGCAGGGCCTCCTCCGAAAGTCCCTCAAACAGCGGACAGCGCCGCAGCAGCGGCAAAAGGTTTTGCTCCGTCTCCATGGCGCCGCCCTCCTTTTCCCGTTTTCCCGGAGTATATCACAATTATGTTGGCGGAACAACTTATTTTTTCGGGCCGCTCCCTTATAATCAGGGCAGGAACATCAAAGCCGGAGAGGAGCGCCGCCATGCTGGACAGCCACAATCGGAATATTACCTATCTCCGCCTTTCCGTCACAGACCGCTGCTCTCTCCGCTGCCGGTACTGCATGCCTGCGGAGGACGTGCCCGGAGGGGACTGCCTCTGCTCCGCGGAGGAGCTGGTGGAGATTGCCCGGGCAGCGGCGGCCTGCGGCATCCGGAAGGTCCGCCTCACCGGCGGGGAGCCTCTGGTCCGCCGGGATATTCTGGATATCTGCCGGGGGATCGCCGCCATCCCGGAGGTGGAGGAGCTCTGCCTGACCACCAACGGCGCGGCCCTGGCCCGGCTGGCGAAGCCCCTCCGGGAGGCGGGAGTCAGCCGCCTGAATATCAGTCTGGATACCCTGCGGCCGGAGCGCTATGCCTACATGACCCGGGTGGGCCGTCTGGAGGACGTATTCCGGGGTCTGGAGGCGGCGGAGGAGGCCGGATTTACCGGAACAAAGCTGAATGTGGTGCTGATGAAGGGCTTTAACGACGACGAGATACCGGATTTTCTGGACTTTTCCTGCCGGTATCCTGTGGAGGTCCGGTTCATTGAGCTTATGCCCATCGGAGAGGGGCGGAACGCCCAATTCCTCCCGGCGGATGCGGTGCTGGAGTCCCATCCCTATCTTCGTCCCCTGGAGGGCTCCGGCGTGGCCCGGCGGTACCGCTCCCCCGGCGGGCGGGGAACGGTGGGGCTCATCGAGCCCATGAGCCACCGGTTCTGCGCCTCCTGCGACCGCATCCGGGTGACGGCGGACGGAAAGCTGAAGCCCTGCCTGCACTCCCGTCAGGAGATTTCCCTCCGGGGCCTCTCCGGGGAGGCCCTGCGGCTGGCCATTGAAGCGGGCATCGCCGCCAAGCCGGAACGGCACTATATGAACGAGACCGGCCGCAGTGAGGCGGGCCGGCGGATGAACCAGATTGGAGGATGAAGGCGATGGAGCTGACCCATGTCAACGAACAGGGCCGGGCCCGGATGGTGGATGTGACGGAAAAGGCCGTCACCTTCCGCACCGCCCGGGCCGAGGGCCGGGTCCGGATGGCGGCGGAGACCCTGGAGCTCATCCGCACCGGCGGGGCCCCCAAGGGGGACGTGCTGGCGGTGGCCCAGGTGGCGGGGATTCTGGCGGCGAAGCGGACCCACGAGCTGATTCCCATGTGTCACCCCCTGCGCCTGACGGCGGTGGACCTCCGGTTCACCCTGGAGGAGGGCGCCGTCCGTATCCGGGCGGAGGTGAAATGCAGGGGGGAGACCGGTGTGGAGATGGAGGCGCTGACGGCGGTGTCCGCCGCCGCCCTGACCGTCTATGACATGTGCAAGGCGGTGCAGAAGGACATGGAGATTACGGACGTCCGCCTCTGCCGGAAGACCGGCGGAAAAAGCGGCGATTACGAAAAGGAGTGGTGAGGGTGGCCCAGGTGGTATCCGTCAACATCAGTGAGAAAAAGGGAACCGTGAAAAAGGCGGTTCCGGAGATTCGCCTCCGGCTCCGCCACGGCATCGAGGGGGACGCCCACGCCGGGGACTGGCACCGGCAGATCAGCCTGCTGTCGGAGGAGAGCGCGGACAAAATGCGCGCCCTCCTGCCGGACCTCCAGCCGGGGGCCTTCGCCGAGAACATCAACACCCGGGGCGTCGACCTGAAGCGCCTGCCCGTGGGGACCCGGCTGCGGCTGGGGGAGACAGTGGTGGAGGTCACCCAGATTGGCAAGCAGTGCCACAGCGACTGCGAGATTAAAAAAGTCACAGGCACGTGCGTCATGCCCACCGAGGGCATTTTCGCCGTGGTGGTCAGGGAGGGGCGCGTCCGGAAGGGCGACCCCATCGAGATTCTGGGGGAGGGGGAGACATGAAGCTGATCCGCACCCGGGAGGCCGTTGGCCATGTCCTCTGCCACGATATGACGCAGATTATCCCCGGGACATATAAAGACGCCCGCTTCCGCAAGGGCCACGTGGTCCGGGAGGAGGACATTCCCGTGCTGCTGTCCATGGGCAAGGAACACCTCTATGTCTGGGAGATGGTCCCGGGGATGGTCCACGAAAACGACGGGGCAGAACGCCTCTGCGCCCTCTGCCGGAACGCCCGTATGAACCGCTCCGGCGTGAAGGAGGGGAAGATTGAGCTTACCGCCGCCGCGGATGGCCTCTTCCGGGTGGACAGCCGGCGGCTGAACGCCGTCAACGCCCTGGGGGACGTCATGATTGCCACCCGGCATGGCAGCACGGCAGTCCGCAGGGGCGACAAGCTGGCGGGGATGCGGGTGATTCCCCTGGTGATTGAGGAAGAGACGCTTCGCCGGGCGGAGGCCGCCGCAGGGGAGCGTCCCCTGCTGGAGCTGCTGCCCTGGAAGCTGAAAACCGCCGCCGTCATCGCCACCGGCAGCGAGGTGGCCAGGGGCCTCATTCAGGACGCCTTCACCCCGGCGGTGGAACAAAAGCTGGCGGAATTCGGCATCGGGACCGTGGTCCGCCGGACCCCCGGCGACAGGGCGGAGGACATCGCCGCCGCCATTCAGGAGGCCCGGGAGGCAGGCGTGGACCTGATTCTCTGCACCGGCGGCATGAGCGTGGACCCGGACGACAACACGCCGGGGGCCGTGAAGCGCAGCGGCGCGGAAATCACCGCCTATGGGGCCCCGGTGCTGCCGGGGGCCATGTTCCTGCTGGGGTACTACGAAGACGGAACCCCTGTGATGGGCCTGCCCGGCTGCGTCATGTACGCCGGGCGCACCATCTTTGATCTGGTGCTCCCCCGGATTGCCGCCGGCGTCCCCGTTACACGGGAGGAAATCGCCGCCATGGGCGAGGGGGGACTGTGCCTGGGCTGTGAGACCTGCACCTATCCCAACTGCGGCTTTGGAAAATAGCGGGGAAGGGCCTCTGTGCCGTCCCCCCGGGCCGCTGTATCGAAGGAGAGTAACGATGAAAAGAGCGCTGGCCCTGATTCTGTTCCTGTTTCTCACCGCCTGCGGCGGGAATTCCGGCGGCGGAAGCGCCGAGGATGTGGAGCTCATTGTCTTTGCCGCCGCCTCCCTTCAGGAGACGCTGGAGGAATGCGGGGCCCTTTACCGGGAGGAGCATCCCCAGGTCCGCCTGGTCTTTCAGTTCGACTCCTCCGGCACCCTCAAGACCCAGATTGAAGAGGGGGCGGAGTGCGACGTCTTCATCTCCGCCGGACAGAAGCAGATGGACCAGCTGGACAGCGCCGCCGGCCCTGAGGTGAACCCCGAGGGCCTGGACCTCGTGGCCCGGGGGACCCGCTTCGACCTGCTGGAGAACAAGGTGGTCCTGACGGTTCCGGAGGGGAACCCCGCCGGGATTCACAGCTTTGATGAGCTGAGGACCGCCCTGGAGGCCGGGGACATCCTGCTGGCCGTGGGAAACGGGGACGTGCCCGTGGGTCAGTACACGCAGAGGATTTTCGCCTTCTGGGGTCTGGACGAAGCCGCCCTGAACGCCGCCGGGGTCCTGACATACGGCTCCAACGTCAGGGAGGTCACGACCCAGGTGGCCGAGGGCCTCGTGGACGGCGGGATCATCTACGCCACCGACGCCTGTTCCGCCGGACTGACGGTGGTGGACACCGCTACGGCGGAGATGTGCGGTCAGGTCATCTACCCCGCCGCCGTGCTGAGCAACAGCAGATTTCCCGGGGAGGCCCGGGCCTTTCTGGATTTCCTCCGCACGCCCGGGGCCGGGGCCGTGCTGGAGTCTGTGGGCTTCACACCCCTTGACAATTAGGAATGAGGAATGAGGAATTAGGAATTGTTCCTGTTTTCGTTACAATTCCTAATTCCTAACTACTAATTCCTAATTTCTAACTCCTAATTCCTAATTCCTCATTCTTCTGACGGGCGGAGGCGCTTATGGACTGGTTCCCCCTGTACAACTCCATCCGCATCGCCGCTATTTCCACGGTGCTGGCCTTCTTTCTGGGCCTGGCTGCCGCCTGGTACACCGCCCGGCTCCCCCGGCTGGCAAAGGGGCTGCTGGACGCGGTGCTGACGCTGCCGCTGGTGCTGCCCCCCACGGTGGTGGGGTATCTCCTGCTGCTGGCGCTGGGCCCCCGGCGGCCCCTGGGGGCCTGGCTGCTGGACACCTTCGGCCTCCGGCTGACGATGACCTGGCCCGGGGCCGTGCTGGCCACGGCGGCGGTGACGTTCCCCCTGATGTACCGCACCGTCCGGGGGGCCTTCGAGTCCTTCGACGAGACGCTGGTCCAGGCGGGACAGACCCTGGGGCTCAGCGACGCCTGGCTCTTCTGGCGGGTCCGGATGCCGCTGTGCCGCCAGGGCATCCTGGCGGGGACGGTGCTGACCTTCGCCAGGGGCCTGGGGGAGTATGGAGCCACGTCCATGCTGGCGGGCTACACGCCGGGGCGCACCGCCACCATCTCCACCACCGTCTATCAGCTCTGGCGCACCGGACAGGACGGCCCGGCCCTCCGCTGGGTGCTGGTGAATCTGGCGCTTTCCGCCGGGGCGCTGCTGGCGGTGAATCTGCTGGAGCGGAAGGAGGGGCGGCCATGGCGCTGACGGCGCGGATAGAAAAGCGGCTGGGAAGCTTCCGGCTGGAGGTGGAGGTATCCGCCGGGGATTCTCTGGCTCTGCTGGGGGCCTCCGGCTGCGGAAAGAGCCTGACGCTGAAATGCGTGGCGGGAGTGGAGCGGCCGGACCGGGGGCGCATCGAGCTGGATGGCCGGGTGCTCTTCGACAGCGAGGCCGGAATCGACCTGCCGCCCCAAAAGCGGCGGGTGGGTCTCCTCTTTCAGCAGTACGCCCTGTTCCCCCACATGACGGTGGAGGAAAATCTGGCCGTGTGCCTGAGGGGACTGGAGCCGGGCCGGCGGCGGCAGCGGCTGGGGGAGCTGCTGGCCCGGCTGCGGCTGGAGGAGCAGCGGAAGCTGTATCCCCGGCAGCTCTCCGGCGGGCAGCAGCAGCGGACGGCCCTGGCCCGCATTCTGGCGTCGGAGCCCCAGGCGATTCTGCTGGACGAGCCCCTTTCCGCCCTGGACAGCTTTCTGCGCTGGCAGCTGGAGGGGGAGCTGCGGGAGGCCCTGGAGCAGTTCCCCGGCCCGGTGGTGTGGGTGACCCATGACCTGGGGGAGGCCCGCCGGAACTGCCGGCAGGTCTGCGTGCTGGACGGAGGGCGGTCCGCCCCGGTGACGGACCTGGAGACCCTGATGCGGAACCCCGGCACCGCTGCCGCCGCCCGGCTCTCCGGCTGCAAGAACCTGGTCCCGGTCTGCCCCGGCGGCATACCGGGAACGGTGGAGGTCCCGGACTGGGGGCTGACCCTCCGCTGCGCCGCCCCCTGGCGGACGGAAGCGGCGGCGCTGGGTCTCCGGGGGGTCCGTCCGGCGGAGGAGGGGGAGATAGACAACGTCTTCCTCTGTCAGGTGCTTCGGGTGACGGAGGACCTGGATTCCCTCCAGGCGGCTCTGCGGCCCCGGGGGGCGGCCCCCGGCAGTCCGCCGCTGTGGATGGAGCTGCCCAAGGGGACGCCGCCGCCTGCCGGACTGCTCCGGGTGCGGGTTTCGCCGGCGGATTTGCTGTTGCTGGAATGAGAACAAAAAGGAGGAACTGCGTATGTATACGGCGGCGGTGCTGACGGTCAGCGACCGGAGCGCCCGGGGAGAGCGTCCCGACGGAACGGGGCCCGTGGTGGCCGCGCTGCTGGAGGCGGCGGGGTGCCGGGTGGTGGAGACGGCGGTGGTACCCGATGAGCAGGCGGCGATTCAGGCCGCCTTGACAGAGCTGGCGGATGTCACCGGCGCAGCCCTGGTGGTCACTGCCGGCGGCACCGGCTTCTCCCCCAGAGACGTGACGCCGGAGGCCACCGTGGCTGTCTGTGAGCGGCTGGCCCCCGGCATTCCGGAGGCCATGCGGGCGGCGTCCCTGGCGGTGACGCCCAGGGCCATGCTGTCCCGGGGGGCGGCGGGCATCCGGGGACGGACCCTGATTGTCAACCTGCCGGGGAGCCCCAAAGCCGCCCGGGAGAACCTGGAAGCGGTGCTGCCCGGGCTGTTCCACGGTCTGGACATGCTTCTGGGGGGCCGGGCCGACTGCGCCGGGACGGGCTGAGAACCGGCGGGGGAGAAAGGCTGTACGCACAGAGCCGCGCCTTTCCCGGAGCATCTGCCGTCTGCCGCGGGGCGCGTTTCTGCCGGAGTTTTCCGCCTGCCCGCCGGAGGGGGGACGGGGCGGCAGGTGCAGACATTGAAAAATCCTCACCGGAGACCCGTGGGTCCGGTGAGGATGGAGAAACGGCGGGGGCCGCAGTTTTTGCAGGCCCTGGGGGTCTGTTACTCAAATTCAAAGCCAAGGCCGTGGTGCATCAGCGCGGTGGAGCATTGTCCCGGGTCTGTCACGTAGCCGCAGCGGGAGGTATAGCCGCTGGTGGAGCGCCAGCCGCAGGCCCCTGCGTTGAAAAATTTGCAGTAGCAGCGCTTCACGACGGGCTCCGCGGACCGGCGGGGGGCCGGCGCCTGGGCGGCTGAGGCGTCGATCATGTCCACCACCGTGCGAACCAGCATGGTGCAGGTCTCGTGAAACCGCTCCGGAAGCAGGCCGGAGTCCCGCACCTCCCTCAGCTGGGAAAGCACGCCCTGCCACTTGGCGGCGCTGCCGCTCTCGGTGAGGACCTGAAACATCAGATAGCCGAACTGCGCTTCGATTCTGGACTCCTTGAAATCCTCCTCCAGGGAGGCCGTATGAAAATAGTTTTTGGCAACCTCCGCGATGTCCGCCTTCTCCTCCTTGGTAAAGGAGCCGGTGGACCAGGCCTCCATCATCTGTCTGCCCAGGTACAGGCAGGCGGGGCGGCTTCCCAGCTCCGCGGCCTGCCACATCAATTCCTCGTCCACCGTCTGGTTCGCGATGGCCCGGCGGTAAAGCGCGTCGCCTTCCCGGCGGTTCTGCTCCGCCTCTTCCCTGCTCTTCCGCTCCGCCTCGGCGCGCGCCTGCTCATCCTCCTGGGTTTTGCACTGCTTGGCATATGCGTCAAGAGCGTCTTCCCACTGGCCTTTCCGGCGGACCCGGTAAAAAAGACCGCTTACCCACAGAAAGACCGCATAGGGGACGCCGTAGATCAGTGCCAGCAGGGCGATCATGAAGGACACCGAAGCAATCAGCGCCACAAGACCCTTTTCCGCCAGAGCGCCCGCCATCTCGTTCCGGTCCAGCAGGGTTGGCAGCAGAAGGATCAGGGCATAAAAGAGGGATATGAGGATGCAGACGGAGCTTTTCCGGTCCGGAAGCCTGGTCCCTGCTGCGGCGCAGCGCTTGCAGAGCGCGGCGGCCTGCTGGGATTCGCTGCCCTCCATGGGGACGGGGGATGTTTCGGAGCAGGCCAGTCCCACGGCCAGCGCGGTGAGGAGATGGACCGCCGCGGCAATCAGGACGGCGGCCAGTATGGAAAACAGGATGGCCTCTTGCGGAGAATACCCCTCCGGCAGGAAGGAGGCGCACAGGGTTTTCCAGGCGTCGCCCAGAAAGCGGAGCCGGGAGAAAACAGGCATTTCAATTGAGCCGGCGATGCCGTAGGCGGCGGACAGGGCGGCGGCGAAGAACGCGGCTCCGCTGGTAAGCCCGGCGCAGGTCCGCATGGACAGCAGCTTTTTCCGCCGGAGCTCCATCCGGCTGATTCTCCGCGCGTATTCACCCAGATTCTTCCTGTCAACGGATACGCTTTTTTTCATCATCTCATCTCCCCCGATGTGAGTATTCGACACTTTTTTCATTATACCGCTTTTGCCGCGCCTGTGCAAGCCAAACCGCCGCATGTTCCTTTTAAGGAATGCGCTGCCGGGACATCGCTTCGGCGGTTCCTGCAAAAGCACATTGATGTGACAGAAACGATGCGCTGTCATCCATTCGATAAACAGGAATTTCACGGCCCACCTTGGATAGGCTTTTTTCCATCTATGATAACCGTTGAATCAGGGTTGAATGTCATCTGAACGAGTGGTATGCTTTTAGCTATGGCCAAGCGATAAATTCGGAATTTGAAACAGGAAAAGAGGTTGTGAGCATTGAAAAAGTACGAATATAAGATGGTTGAAGCAAAAGGAAAAATCGGACTGGATTTTTCAAAAAAAGTATCTGATGCGGAAAAGCAATGGAACGAATTGGGGATGGAGGGCTGGAAGTTTTGCACTTGGGGAAACGGTGTAATGATTTTTATAAGAGAAGTGGACGAATAAATTCCAGTTTATCGGGCAGCCGTCCGTCAGCAGGCGGCCGCCCGCTTTGGTTTTTTGGCGCGGGGCTTGACGAAGCGGGTTTTCGGGCCGGGGGAACAGGCCCGGCGGAACGTGCGGAATTTTCCGGCGGGAGGATTCCCCTCAGAGATTTTACGGAGAAGGGCCGGGCTCTGTCCCGACCCATCTCCTGTGAGCGCGGCGGCTCCCGGAGACAGGGCGGGACGGAGCCCGCCCCCTCCTTCTGAAAAAAGCGTGAATGGACCCCGCCTGTTCTGACAATTTTCTGGACAAACGCCTGAAAATATCGTATGCTATAGCTATAGCCGGCATGGCTGAACAGAATACAGCCGCCTGTTTCGGCGCGGCGGCCTGAAACGGCGCCGCTGGCCGCGGGCCCGCCGGAGCGGAGTTCCTCCCTTCCGGGGGGCGGGGACGAACCAACAAAGGAGGGGACGGAATCTTGGAAGAATTCCTGAGAATGGAGCATGTCAGCAAACGCTTCGGAGACTTCTACGCCAACAAAGACATCAATCTCACCGTCAAAAAGGGCGAGGTTCTCACCCTGCTGGGTGAGAACGGCGCAGGCAAATCCACCCTGATGAACGTCTTGATCGGCCTCTACCAGCCCACGGAGGGCAGCATTTACCTGAACGGGCAGAAGGTCCGCATCGACTCCCCCGCCCAGGCGGTGAAGCTGGGCATCGGCATGGTGCACCAGCACTTTATGCTGGTGGAGGCCATGACGGTCTTCGAGAACATCATCCTGGGGGACCGGAACGCCAGGGGCGTCTTCATCGACCGGGAGGCCCGGAAAAAGGAGATTCTGGAGCTCTCCGCCCGGTACGGACTGGACGTGGAGCTGGACAAGCCCATCACGGAGATCGCCGTGGGCGCGCAGCAGCGGGTGGAGATTCTGAAAGCCCTGTACCGGGGAGCGGAGCTCCTGATTCTGGACGAGCCCTCCGCCGCCCTGACGGACATCGAGGTGGAAGGCCTGTTCAAGATTATGCGGAAGCTGACAGAGGAGGGCAAAAGCGTCATCTTCATCAGCCACAAAATGCGGGAGGTTCTGCACATCTCCGACCGCATCACCATCCTCCGCGCCGGCGAGGTGGTTACCACCCTGAAGCGGGAGGAGACCGACGGCCAGGCTCTGGCCAACCTGATGATCGGCCGGGAGCTGACCCCCTCTCAGTATGAGAAGGTGGAGCGGGCCGGGGACCCGGTCATTGAGCTCAGGGGTGTGGACTTCCAGAAAACCTCCAAGCACAACGGCCTCAACGGCGTTTCCCTCACCGTGGGCCGGGGGGAGATTGTGGGCATCGCCGGTGTGGACGGCAACGGACAGAGCCAGCTGGCCCAGGTGGTTACCGGCGTGCTGACTCCCGACGCCGGTTCCGTGGACATGAAGGGGTCCCGGGTGGCTCAGTTCACGCCCAACGGCTTTATTCTGGAAAATGTCTCCCATATTCCGGAGGATCGGAACAAAATGGGCCTCATCGGGGAGATGACGGTGAAGGACAACATCGTCCTCAAGAGCACCGACGCCCCGGAGTTCTCCAGCGGCAAAGGCTTTGTCCTGAAGAAAAAGGCCATCCGGGACTATGCGCTGAAGATGCAGGAGAAGTACGACATCCGCTGCGCCTCCATTGAGCAGGAGGCCCGGAACCTCTCCGGCGGCAATCAGCAGAAGGTGATTCTGGCCCGGGAGCTGGAGAACAACCCGGACCTGCTGGTGGCGGTCCACCCCACCCGGGGTCTGGACATCGGCGCCACCCGCTTCATCCACGATACCATGATTGAGGCCCGGGACCGGGGCTGCGGCGTGCTGCTGGTGTCCGCGGACTTCGACGAGATTCTGGAGGTTTCCGACCGCATCATTGTCATGTTCGAGGGGCAGGTTATGGGCGTCTATCCCGGGAAAAATCCTCCCATCGAGGAAATCAGCCTGGCTATGGCCGGGAAGTAAGGAGGGCAGACGCATGAAAAACAAGCTGGTCAATATCCTGGTGCCCCTGGTCTCCATTCTGCTGGCCTTTGTCATTGGCTGCGTGATTATGGCGGCCCTGGGAGCCAACCCCTTTGTGGCCCTTCAGTCCCTGTTCGCCGGCGCCTTCGGCAGCGCCCGGAACATCGGCACCACCCTGGCCCGGTCCACGCCCCTGATTTTTACGGGCCTGTGCGCCTGCTTCGCCTACCGCTGCGGCGTGTTCAACCTGGGCGGCGAAGGGCAGTTCATCATCGGTTCCATCGTCTGCTGCTTTGTCGCCACCCAGAGCGGCGTGGAGGGCCTGCCCGCCATTCTCCTCTGCCTGGTGCTGGGCGCTCTGGCCGGAGGACTGTGGGCGGCCATTCCCGGTCTTCTGAAAATTTACCGGGGCCAGAACGAAATGATTATCTCCATCATGCTCAACTATGTGGCGACGCTTCTGATGGGCGTGGTGTACACCAACTGGCTCCGGGACGGCACCGTGCCCCAGACGGCCTCGGTGCCCGACGCCACCAAGCTCAGCCGCCTCTTCGGCCTGCGGGTGACCACGGCCTTTGTCATCGCCCTGGCCGCGGGATTCCTGATTTATTACTTCCTGTTCCACACCTCCAAGGGCTTCCAGCTCCGGGCGGTGGGCCTGAACATGACGGCGGCCCGGTTCAACGGCTTCGCCGTGAAAAAGTACATCCTCATGAGCTTCATCGTCTCCGGGGCCATCGCCGGTCTGGGCGGCAGCGCGGAGCTGATGGGCACCCAGTACCGGCTCATCAACGGCTTTGCCGCGGGCTACGGCTTCGACGGCGTGGCCATGGCCCTCATCGGCCAGCTCCATCCCCTGGCGACGATTCTGGTGGCTGTTTTCTTCGCGGTGCTGCGGGTGGGCTCCACCACCATGCAGGCGGCCACCGGCGTGCCCACCAGCGTGTCCGACATCATTCAGGCCCTGGTAATCGTGTTCACCGTGGCGGGTCTGGCCATGGTGAAGCTGCCCCAGTTCAAGGCGGCGGTGGCCCGGATGTTCTCAAAAAAGGAGGCGGCATAACATGGATGCTTCTTTCATCTCCAACCTGATTCTGGCCAGCGTCCGCATGGCCACGCCCCTGATTTTCCTGTCCCTGGCGGAGCTGTACTCCCAGCGGGCGGGCCTGGTCCACATCGGCCTGGAGGGTCTGGCGGCCATCGGTTCCCTGACGGGCTTCATGGTCAGCCTGATTACCGGCAGCCCCCTGCTGGGGGTGGCCGCCGGCGCGGCGGTGGGCATCCTTGTGAACATGATCTATGCCTATGCCACCATCAACCTCTGCGCCGAGCAGATTGTCTACGGCATGGCTATCAATATCTTTGCCCCGGCCCTGGCGGCGTTCATCTATCGGGTGTACTTCGGCGCGGGCAGCGAGCTGGTTCAGGTGGGCCTCATGACCACCCTCTCCGGCCTGCTGGGCATCACCTCCGAGAACTTCCTGGTGCGGCTGCTGCTGGACCAGACCCCCATGGTGTATCTGGCTTACGGTCTGGTCATCTTCACCGCCGTCTACTTCAACAAGACCAGGTCCGGCCTGAATTTCAAGGCCGTGGGCGAGTACCCCAAGGCCGCCGCCACCCTGGGCATCAGCGTGGTGGGCGTGAAGTACGCCGCCAGCGTCATCTGCGGCGCTCTGGCAGGCATCGGCGGGGCCTATCTCACCACCTGCTATTCCACCACCTACACCGACGGCAACGTGGCCGGCCGGGGCTTCATCGCCCTTGCGGCGGTGATTTTCGGCCGGTGGAGCGCCGGCGGCGTGCTGCTGGCCTGCCTGTTCTTCGGCTTCTGCGACGCCCTTCAGATCCGGCTTCAGGTGGGAAGCTACGGCATCCCCTATCAGTTCTTCCAGATGATTCCCTACATCGCCACGGTGGCGGTGCTGGCGGTCATCGGCGCGAAGAAGGCCGGCCCCAAGGGTGTGGGCAAGCCCTATCTGCGGGAGGAGCGCTGACCCTCAATCAGGAGTTAGGAATGAGGAATTAGGAATTTTCCAACATTGAAATCAGGCCTGAGGTCTGTTTTCATATAGAAGCACAAACGTGAACAAAAGAAGGAGGATTTTTGGAATGAAAAAAGTACTTGCACTGATTCTGACCCTGGCTCTGGCGCTGAGCCTGGCCGCCTGCGGAGGCGGCAATTCCGGCGGCAGCTCCACCGGCACCGGCGGCGCGGCCCCTTCCGGCGGCGACTCCGGCAATGCCGGCGGCGACTCCGGCAATGCCGGCGGCGATTCCGGCGGAAAGACCTACAAGGTCGCCATGATCTGCGACTCCAGCATCTCCGACGGCGGATGGGGCATGGCCTGCTACAACGCCATGATTGACGCCGCCGAAAAATACGGCTGGGAGACCGCCGTATCCGACAGCATTGCCCAGTCCGCCTACTATGACAACATCGTGTCCTTCTGCGACCTGGGCTATGACCTGATCTATGCCCCCGGCAACCAGTACACCGACGCCATTCTCCAGGCCGCCGAGGAGTACCCCGACATCGCCTTCGCCCTGCTGAACGGCGGCGCGGACACCCCGGACAAGGCCGCCAACAAAAATGTGACCTCTCTGCTCCCCGATTCCCAGCAGGTGGGCTGGATTGCCGGCATCCTGGCAGGCCTTATGACCGAGACCGGCAAGGTGGCCTTCATCGGCGGCATGGAAATCGACACCACCAAGGGCAAATATGCCGGCTTTGTGGAGTCCGCCGAGTACATCGGCCAGCAGGAGGGCAAAACCGTCGAGGCTCTGGATATCGTCTATTCCGGCGACTTCAGCGCCTCCGACAAGGGCATCGAGTTTGCCAAGGCCATGATGGACCAGGGCGCGGACGTCTTCTTTGGCGACGCCTCCGCCGTGGACTCCGGCGCGCGGCAGGCCATTGACGAGGCCAATGCCGCCAGCGGCTCCGTGAAGGTCTATGACATCGCCCAGCCCGGCGACTTCCTGGGCCAGAACGAGTGCATCATCGGCAGCCAGGTCACCGACAACTCCGGCCTGGTGGGCCTGTGCATGGAGGCCGTGGAGGCCGGCACCTTCGGCGGCGAGACCATCTACGGCACCATGCAGAACGGCGTTCTGTCCGTGGGCAAGCTCAGCGACCTGGTGCCCTCTGAGGTGCAGGACAAGTACAACAGCTATATCGACCAGGTGATGGACGGCACCTTTATGCAGTAATGCAAATCTTCTGCTGATATCCGGCAGGCCGCGATATAAGCGGCTGAAGCGCCGGAACCCGGACAGCAAGCCCCCTGCGGGAATTTCCCGCAGGGGGCTTTTGTGTTTTCTTCGTTTTTCGCTTTTCTGTTTTGTCTCCGGAGAGTGGCGGGGCCTCACATGGGCAGCCGCGAGAGATACCGGCGCACCAGGTCGAAGGCGTGGTTGGCCGCCAGGCCCTGGATGCGGTCCCTCCGGCGGCGTCCGAAATCCAGGGGGCGGCAGAAGGTCCCTTCAGGCGTGGACAGGCCGATGTAAACGATGCCCACCGGGACGCCCCGCTCGTCGGGGTCCGGTCCGGCGGAGCCGGTGACGGAGACGCCGAGGTCCGCTCCGGTGATTTGGCGGACGCCCTCCGCCATGGACCGGGCGCATGCCTCCGATACGGGGCCGGGGCCGTCCAGAATCTCCTGGGGGACATGGAGGATATCCGCCTTTGTGCTGGTCCAGTAGCTGACCACGCCGCCCCGGCAGACCCTGGAGGCTCCGGGAATGGCGGTCATTTTCTCCGCCACAAGACCGCCGGTGCAGCTCTCGGCGGTGGCAAGGGTCAGGCCCCTGTCCTTCAAAAGCGCCAGACAGACCTCCGGCAGGTCCTTCACATCCACGCCATAGACGATGTCCCCCAGAAGGTCCAGGACCTCCGCGACCACCGGGACCAGCATGGCTTCCGCCTCTGCCCGGGTGGGGGCCTTGGCCGTGGCCCGGAGGCGGACCTCGCAGGGCTTGGCATAGGTAGCCAGGGTGGGGTTGGTCATGCGGGCCATTTTCTCGTGTAGGAGTTCATCCACAGAGGACTCGCCCATGCCGAAGGTCATGATGTCCCGGGAGACGATGACCTCGTGGGACAGCCTGCGCAGATAGGGCTCCCCGTGGCGGCGGAGCATGGTTTCCATCTCGTGGGGCGGGCCGGGGAGCATGAGGACGTGAACGCCCTCCGACTCAAAGGCGCAGCCGGGGGCGGTGCCCACGGGGTTGTCGAAGACCGTGCAGCCCTCGGGGAGCTCCGCCTGCCGGGTGTTGTTCTCCGGCATGGGTACGTGAAGGGCGGACTCATAAAAGGCCCGGATGTCCTCCAGAATGTCCGGGTGGAGGACCAGGGGCTTTCCGAAGGCGGCGCAGATGGTCTGCTTGGTGAGATCGTCGTAAGTAGGGCCCAGGCCCCCGGTGGTGATGATGATGTCCGCCCGGCGGCGGGCGATGTCCAGAGCCTCCCGGAGGCGGTTCGGGTTGTCGCCTACGACGGTGTGCCAGAAGACGTTGACGCCCAGGGCGGACAGGCTCTGGCTGAGGGTCTGGGCGTTGGTGTTGGCGATGTTGCCAAGGAGCAGCTCGGTGCCTACGGCGATGAGCTCGGCGGTGTGTGACATAAGCGTTCCTTTCTGATGGCCAGGAAAGACTTAAAAATTTAAAAGGGAGTCGCAACGAAGAGCAAGCGCCTTGCAGAGAGCTTTGTAAAAAGTTGAATCGCAGCCGCCATGATGTTCGCTTTCAAAAAAAGTATGAATGATTTCACGGTTCTGTATGAAATCCACCTTTGCTTTCTCCAGAGAGGCCTCTCTTTTTATAAGTTTTTCTTCTTTATCCTGTAGCTTTTTGGCAGCCTTTTTTGGCTTTTCGTTGTGCGCAGCTTTTTCAAACTTCTGCTCTGCTTGTATTACCCCTGCCTCCGCTTCCTGCACTTTCTGTGTTTTGCGATAGATTTCATCCAGCTTATCGGCCATGCGGAGGATGGCGGCCTCCGCCGCGTATTCCGGACAGGGGGCGAACCGCCGGGTCTTATGGGCGGTGATGATTTCGTCCAGGGCGAAGAAACCGGCGCTGTCCTCAGGACCGTAGGGGCCGCAGACTGTCTTGACGGCGCTGGCAGCCAGACGGTGATGGTATTTGTTGCTGTCGAATTTGGCGATATCATGAAGAAGGGCGGCGGCGTAAAGCATGGTTTCATTGAGCCCCGGTTTGGGGTTAGACTCTGTGAGTACTGCTGCGATGTCCCGACAGAAGGCGAGAACCCGCAGGCTGTGAATTTGCTTCTTTTCGATTTTCTCTTTCAAATCCTCCAGTTCCTCTGCTGTTTTCGCCTTTTTCTCATGGTTTATATGTTTTTGTTCTTCCCGCTTCAGCAGGGCGGCGTAGTAGTTTTCCAGCATACTGCGGCAGTTCAGCTCGTTCCAGTCAATCATGAAAACACCCCTTATTCTGTGTTTGTGGTTGCTTACCTCAGGGCTTCACCCAGACCCATTCCTCCCCCTCCAGGGACCGGGCCACCAGGGCCTCCACATCCAGTTTGGCCTCGGCCTTCCGCACGTCCTCCAGCTGGGGGCGGGTGGCGGGGTGCCGGGGGGTGAAGACGGTGCAGCAGTCCTCATAGGGGAGGATGGAGGTATCGTAGGTGCCGATGCGCTGGGCGGTGTGGATGATCTCCACCTTGTCCATGCCGATGAGGGGCCGGAGCACCGGCAGGGTGGTGACGTCCTCGGTGACCCCCAGGGCCATCATGGTCTGACTGGCCACCTGACCCAGGGACTCACCGGTAATCAGGGCCCTGGCACCGGCCTGCCGGGCAATGGCCTCCGCCAGGCGCATCATGAAGCGCCGCATAATCAGGGTGAAATATTCCTCGGGACAGTTCTTCCGGATTTCCTCCTGAATTTCCGTGAAGGGGACGATGTGGACCCGGAGGCGGCCGCACCAGGCCGTCAGCAGCCGGGCCAGCTCCAGCACCTTGTCCTGCGCCTGCCGGGAGGTGTAGGGCGGGGAGACAAAATGAACCATCTCCAGCTCCACGCCCCGGCGGGCCATCATCCAGGAGGACACGGGGCTGTCCAGCCCGCCGGAGAGCAGACTGATGGCGTGGCCCCCCATGCCCACCGGCAGGCCTCCCGCTCCGGGGAGGGCGGGGGCGTGGACATAGGCGTATTTCTCCCGGACCTCCACGAATACCGTCAGGTCCGGGTTGTGCACGTCTACGGCGACATGGGGGAAGGCCTCCGCCAGTTCGCCTCCCACCGCCTGGGAGACCTGAATGGAATTCATGGGAAAGTTCTTATCTGCCCGCTTGCTCTCCACCTTGAAGCTCTTCGAGGCGGCGAACTGGTCCGCCAGGTAGCTTTTGGCGGTTTCCGCAATGGCCTCCACCGTCTTCTCACAGGGGACGGCCCGGGCCACGGAGACCACGCCGAAGACCTGCCGGGCGGCGGCGTAAGCCGCTTCCATATCGCAGCTGTCCCCGGTGGGCTCCACATAGATGGTGCTCTGGCGGATGTAGACCTGGAAGCTGCCGCAGCTTTTCAGACGGCGGGCCGTGTTGGCAACCAGACGGTCTTCAAAGGAACGGCGGTTCTGGCCCTTCAGGACCACTTCCCCCAGCTTTAAGAGTAACATTTCCTTGTCGTTCATGAAGGTTCCTCCGTGAAATTAATAGTTGACAGGGGCATTATACTCTTTTTTTCCTGCCGTGGAAAGTGGGAAAGGGGAAAAATCCGTGAAATCCTTTGAAACCGCCCTCTACAAATCGCCCCGAAGCAGGAAGAGCTGGAGAACCTTTTCCGCCAGCCGCAGTTCCCGGGCGGTGCAGCGGCCCAGCAGAGCCTGAACGGGGGCGGGGTCCGCCGGTTCCTCCTCCCGGCCAAAGAGGATGTATTCCAGGGAGAGGCGGGAGGCCTTGGAAATCTTTATCAGGGTGTCAATGGACATCTGAGAGGTGCCCACCTCGATCTGTCCGTAGTATCCGGCTCCGATATCCGCCAGCTCCGCGAACTGCTCCCGGGTCAGCCCCAGACGGCTCCGCTGCTGGCGCAGGCGGTGCCCCATGTCGACGCGTTCCTGCTTTGTCATTGTATGTCACGTTCCTTTCTGTCTCTTTTGTTCCAGTCTATTCCCGGTTCCTGCGATGCAAAATATGCGAAAAGATATTGATTTTTGTTATCTTTTAGCGTATCCTGCAAGTATGAAAAACCTTGAATCCGTTGCGCCGCAGTGGATTCAAGGAATCTGGCAGATTCGATGTCTAAAGTCCATAAGTGTAACAAACAGTCTGTGCTGAAACTTGCCTGTTTTCCGCGGTTACGAGGAAAACAAGGCGTTTTTTGCTTTATGGGGAAGACAGAAAATTTGCTATACAACTGTAACAAAAAAGGGAGGAGCCATGCAGGATTATGTCGTGAACCGCCCTGACGAAGGGGCCATGAACCGCATCCTTGCGGCCCATGCGGAGGACGCCGCCGGGGCCATTCTGCGTCTGGCGTGGCAGGCGGGACTGCTGCGGGAGGAAATTCAGGGGCTGACCTGGGAGCGGGTGGATTTTCTGGACCGGAAAATTGTTCTGACGGACCGGAGCGTCCCCATTTCCGATGAGCTGGCGGAGTGGCTTCAGAGGCTGCGGGACAGCCGGGACCGGCGGCAGGAGCACGTGGTGCTGTCCGACCGGGACCGGAAGCCCCTGACGCCCCAGTCCATTTCCCGGCTGGCCCGGACCGCCCTGGACCGGGAGGGGCAGACCGCCGTCCGGCTCATTGATCTGCGGAACGACTTCGTCCTGCGGCAGCTGGAGACCCACGACTGGCAGTATGTCTCCCGGATTACCGGCGTGGAAGCGGCGGGGCTGAACGTCCACTTTGGCCGGCATCTGGAGGAAAAGCGGGTGTCCACCCGGATTCGCCGGGAAGCGCCTGTCCAGATTGACGAATTTGCCCTGTGGAAGCTGCTGCGGGCGGAGGGAACCAGCCCGGCCGGCGTGGCCCTGTGGCTGACCTGGCAGGCGGGCCTGCAGCTGGAGGAGATTGTGGCTCTGCGGTGGGAGCAGGCGGAGCTGGACCGGGGGCTGCTGCGTCTGGAGGACCGGAGGGTCCCCCTGACCGGCGGCGTTCTGGGGGCGCTGGAGGCGCTGCGGGAGTTGGAGCCGGATACGGAATGGGTGCTGACCTCCCCCAGGAGCCGCCAGCCCTATGACCGCACCCGGCTGTCCAAGCTGGTCCGGGCGGCGCTGATTCGTGCGGGGCTGGACGACGTGACCCTCCGGGATCTGCGCATGGACTGCGGCCTCCGCTCCGGCGGAGAGGGCCGGATTCTGGAGCTGGTCCGGAAGCGCCGCGCCGTCACCCGGAACGACGTGTGCGCCCTGCTGGAGGTCTCCCGGACCACTGCGTACAACCGCCTCAGGCAGATGGTGAAGCGGGGCAGGCTCACCCAGGTGGGAAACCGTTACTACCTCCCCGAGGCCGTGGTGCCGCCGGAGAAGCAGGCGGAGGCCATTCTGGACTATCTGGAGCGGGAGGGCTTCGCCTACCGGCAGGACATTGCGAAACTCCTGGGCATTGAGCCGGGACAGTGCCGCCCGGTGCTGCAAAAGCTGCTGGCATCGGGGCGGATTTGCCAGGAGCGGCAGCGCTACTTATTAAATAAAAGCGCCGGCGAGGCCTGAGGGGGCTGGCGGCAGACGGCCCCTCCGGACCCGTCCCCGGCGGCGGAGGGGCCGCCCTCCGGCTGGGGCGGTGCGCTGCGGTTTGGCCCGGTGAAATCGGAACTTTGTTACCACCGTTTACCCCATAACGGCAATAAAAACAGGTCGTTTATCAAACAAATTACAAGTCCGGCGATTTCATAGACAAACGGATTCGAGGCTGTTACATTAGGCTTGCGAAGGGCGGATGGCCCGGCCAAGGAAGCCTGTTCCAGGATTGATGTGGGATCGGCTAGCCCCGACACGAACCCTGGAAGGGGGACTGCGGCACGGAACATTTGACCGCTTCGTAATTTTAGAAGGAGGAATGTCTACATGAAGAAATTCCTGTCCCTGGTTCTGGCACTGGTTATGACCATGTCCCTGGTCACCGTCAGCGCCGGCGCCGCCGAGTACAAGGACCTCACCGACAAGGATGAGATCCAGTACGAGGAAGCCGTTGCGGTTCTGAACCGTATCGGCATCATCACCGGCTACACCGACGGCAGCTTCCAGCCCAAGAAGGAGCTGACCCGCGG
>ERZ808051.255-NODE-255-length-67965-cov-6.545546_pt1 | contig 67965 bp, 53 predicted proteins | sample MGYA00380199_ERZ808051 | MGnify/ENA primary metagenome ERZ808051 (study PRJEB31490, sample SAMN06133391) | mouse gut metagenome | isolation source: J11 | host: mice | place: China: Chengdu | collected 2015-05 ... | reverse complement strand
AAATGAACTGGTTAGTTGTAGTACAATAAATACCCCTACAATTTTTTCTCTGGGGCAGGGGGTATCTGAATAGTAACGTATCATCAGCTCCTGAAAGGAGATGGGGATGCCGACTCTTGCCAATTTCCGCACAATGGAGCCCACAGGCCGGAAGGAGGGAAGGGCAAAGTCAAAAATAAAATTGTTTCTTTTTAAATAGACAATGGCAATTCCCATGCTGATGGCCTGGGATGCCACGGTGGCCAGGGCCGTTCCGCTTACTCCCATGGAATAGTATTTCACAAGAATAAAGTTTAAAACAATATTAATAATACAGGAGATTCCTACAAAAATCATGGGACGGGTGGAATCTCCATAGCCCCGGAGGATGGCGCTGATGGCATTGTAGCCGCAGATAAAAATATTGCCTGCGGAACAGATGGCGACATACCGCATGGTCAGGTCGAAGGACTCGGCCGGAGTGTTGAGAAGCGTAAGAAGGGGACGTTCAAAGCCCAGCATCAGAGCGGTCAGCAGAAGAGCCGCCGCCGCGAATACAGTGAGTGTGGTGCCGATGGTTTTTTTGACCAGATCATACTGCCGGCTTCCCATACCGTCTCCGATAAGGATGGTACTGCCAAGGGTCAGTCCGGTGATAAGACTGGTGACGATCTGGGTCACCTGAGTTCCGGTGGAGACAGCAGCCACGCTTTCTGCGCCGCAGTACTGACCAACAACAAATAAATCAACGGCTCCGTACAGGGACTGTAAAATATTGGCAATGAGAAACGGGACTGCGAAAAGCAGAAGTGTCTTTAAAGGATTACCTTCGGTAAGATTGTTTTCTTTCATGAGTTTTGCCTGCCTTTTTCTATGATGAATATAAACATAAACCCTGTAATAGTTGTAGAGTCAAGGACAAAAAAAGTCAACTGTTTTTCTATACACAAAAAAATAAAATATGGTATAATGTCCACGAAAGCAATGAGCAGTGCGGAAAAGGACGAACAGGAAGAAGCGTTGTGCTTGCACATAAGCATCTTCCTGTTCGGCCTTTTCCATAGGGCGAAAGCCCGTGAGCTCGAAGCCGCAGAGCGGATTCGAGCTTGCACTGCGGACCTGAATATGAGGATTACAGTATATCACCAGACATGATACCCGATACTTGTAATCATACGGAGAAGGGGGAGATAACGGACGTGGAAAGAGAAGAGACTTATGAGTCCCCGATTTTTAAAGAACAAAAAGCAGCAGAGGAGCTTTCCGGCATCTGCGTGGAAATTTTGCGGGATGCCAGAAATGAAATATATCTGTCCATGCGGTTTTTGGATGTGGCCCTCAGTTCCCTCTATTTTGTGCCGGACCTTTCGGTGCGGGGACTTGGAACCGATGGAAACAGTCTGTTTTTTAAGCCGTCCGTACTGGTTTCCATGTACCGGAAAAATCGTATCTATGTAAATCGCGCATATCTCCACTCGGTGTTTCACTGCCTGTTCTGTCATATGTGGACCAGAAAGAAGCGGGCGGAGGAGTACTGGAATCTGGCCTGCGACATTGCGGTGGAGTCTATCATTGACGGCTTTCAGATTCCCTGCATCCGCATTCCGGCCTCTCCGGCACGAAAGGAATTTTATGAACGATTAAGAGCCCGGATCCGTGTTTTAAATGCTGAGAGCATTTATCACGCCCTTCAGGAAATGAAGCTTTCGGAGGGAGAATATAACCGTCTGGCGGCAGAATTTTTTCGGGACGATCATTGTTTTTGGGAAAAGGAGAAGAAACCGCCGAGGCCCAACCAGACCAGAAATAAAAAAGAGGACTGGGACCATAAGCGGGAGAAAATGCAGATAGAGATGGAAGCGTTTTCCGAGGACCCGTCGGACGGGGAAAAAGAACTGCAGAACCAGCTGGCCATTGAAAACCGGGAGCGGTATGATTACCGGAAGTTTCTGAAAAAGTTTTCTGTTTTAAAGGAAACCATTCAGGTGGACCCGGATGCCTTCGACTATGTGTTTTATCACTATGGAATGGAACTTTACGGCAATATGCCGTTGATTGAGCCGTTGGAGACCAGGGAAGTCCGCCGGATAGAGGACTTTGTGATTGTCATTGACACCTCCATGTCCTGCTCCGGGGAGCTGGTGAAGAAATTTCTGGAGGAGACTTATACGGTGCTGACCCAGAGGGAGAGCTTTTTCAGAAAAGTGAATATTCATATTATTCAGTGTGACGACAGGGTGCGCCAGGATGTGAAAATTGAAACGGAAGACCAGCTTGTGGAATACATGGATCATCTGACGCTGTATGGGATGGGCGGCACTGATTTCCGCCCGGCTTTTCTCCATGTGGACCAGATGAGAAAGGAACAAAAATTTTCTAAGCTCAGAGGGCTTCTTTACTTTACGGACGGGCGCGGCATTTTCCCAGTGCAGATGCCACCCTATGATACAGCCTTTGTATTTATGGAGGACAATTACACCGATGTGGATGTGCCTCCATGGGCCATCAAGCTGATTTTGTCTCCGGAGGAGCTGGAACCAGGAGCAGGAGAGGAAATAGAAAGATGAACATTAAACGGGCAAAGGAAGAAATTAAAAATACCATCAAGGCCTACCTTTTAAAAAACAGCCATGGAGAGTATGAAATACTTTCCATGAGACAGCGTCCCATTCTTCTTATGGGGCCGCCTGGAATCGGAAAGACGCAGATTATGGAGCAGATAGCCAGGGAATGTGGAATTGGCCTGGTGTCCTACACCATCACCCATCATACCCGCCAGAGCGCCATCGGCTTGCCGTATATCGAAGAGAAAACCTATGGCGGCCGGAAAAAGCATGTGACAGAATACACCATGAGTGAGATTGTGGCGGCCATTTATGATAAAATAGAAGAGACCGGGTTAAAGGAGGGGATTTTATTCATTGATGAAATCAACTGCGTGTCGGAAACTCTGGCCCCGGCCATGCTTCAGTTTTTACAGTATAAGACCTTCGGCAACCATAAAATTCCTGATGGATGGATCATTGCGGCTGCGGGGAATCCGCCGGAGTATAATAAATCCGTGAGGGACTTTGACATCGCCACTCTGGACCGGGTTAAAAAAATCAATGTGGAGGCGGATTTTGCCGTTTGGAAGGAATATGCAAAGCAGGCGGATGTTCACCCTGCAATTCTCTCCTATCTGACAGCCAGGCCCCAGCACTTTTACCAGGTGGAGACCACCGTGGACGGAAAGATTTTCGCCACGCCCAGAGGATGGGAGGACTTATCCGGATTTTTGGAGGTGTATGAGAAAATCGGTCTGGCCTGTGACCGGGATGTGGTGTCCCAGTATATCCAGCATCCGAAAATCTCCAGGGATTTTGCTAATTATCTGGAATTGTATCATAAATACCAGGCCCAGTATCAGATTGAACAGGTACTGGCGGGGGAGCGGAATGAGAGGCTTATGGAGCAGGCGGCGAAGGCGCCCTTTGACGAGAGGCTTTCTGTGGTGGGACTTCTGCTTTCCGGGCTTAATGTGGAATTTAGAAAGGCCGGAAAGACAGAGAATTATCTGGAGGTATTGTTTGAAAAATTGAAAGAATTTAAAGAATGCCTCAGCGCAGAAGAGGAAGAGCCCCTGAAGTGCTTTTTAAGAATTTTGGAACGGTTCCAAAAAGAGCTTGACGGAAAAAGGCGGGCAGGTCTTCTCACCAGAGAAGAACAATACCGCTACCAGGATGTTTCTGACACATTGGAGCGGTATCTTAACATAGCCAAAGGAGAGACCCTGCGGGAGGGGGAAGAAATTTTTATCCGGTTCGCCGGAATGTTCGGAGAGGAGAGGGAACTGTATGAAACTCTGTGCAGCAGTGCTCTTTCCATGGTGGAACATGCCTTTGACTTTATGGAAGGCACCTTTGGAAACGGACAGGAAATGGTTATTTTTATCACAGAGCTCAACACCAGCTATGATGCTGTGCGATTCTTAAGTGAAAATCCCTGTGAACGGTATTATCAGTACAATAAGGAGCTGCTGTTCGAAAACAGGGAAGCTGATATTTTAAGAAAACTGGATCGTTTGGGTGAGTTTTCTTAGGCTGTGAAAAGGAGGAGAGGGAGTATGCAATATGAAGGAACCCTGTACCGTCCGCCCAGTGAGGCGTATAGTTTAATTATTCAGGTCACCATCGGGTGCGCCCATAACAGGTGTACCTTCTGCAACATGTACCGGGAGAAAAAGTTCCGTGTGAGAACCAGAGAGGAGATCATGGGGGATTTGGACGAATGCCGTGATTATTATGGAGACCGGGTGCGCCGGGTGTTCTTCGCAGACGGAGATGCGCTGGTAGTAAAGACGGAAATGCTCCTGGAGCTGCTTGACTATGTTCATAAAAATTTTCCTCATGTGGAACGGATTTCTTCTTATGGAACAGCAAAGGATGTGCTGAAAAAATCAGAAGAGGATTTAAAAGCCCTGGCAGCAGCAGGGCTGGAACTCATCTATATCGGGGCGGAATCAGGAGATGACCGGGTGCTGGAGCACATTAAAAAGGATGTGACAGCTGCTGATATCATTGCCGCCGGACAGAAACTAAAGCGCTGTGGCTTAAAGACTTCTGTGACGCTGATTTCCGGTCTGGGCGGAAGAAGGGGAATCCGTGACCATGCCATCAAATCCGCCAGGCTGATTACCGGAATGAATCCGGAGTACGCTTCCTTTCTGACCCTGCGGCTTTATGAGGGGACCCAGATGAACGAGGAAGTGAAGCGCGGGGAGATGGAGCTCATCACTCCGGACGAGATCGTGGAGGAGATGGAGCTGTTCTTAAGTCATGTGGATTCCCCGGGAACTGTTTTCAGAACCAACCACGCCTCCAATTATGTGGTTCTTGCCGGAACCCTCAACGAAGACACTCCGCGGATGTTGACGGAGCTGGAGCTTGTGAAGGAAAAGCAGCGGTACAGGCTGGAGGAGTGGAGGCGGCATATTTAGCCGATCAGGCCAGAGTCAGAACGGCCGTCTGGTTTTTCAGGAGCTTGTCAAGAACAAGAGTGTTGGTGTCATAGGTTACCACATCGTTGCAGTGGCTGGTGTATTCCTCCAGGCGGCCGATTACCGGATAGCCGAAGGTGTCCGAGCGGTAGTGCATGGGAATTACCACGCGGGGGGAAAGGGCCATAACCAGCGCCTTCGCCTGGGCAGCGTCAATGGTGTAGTAGCCGCCCACAGGAATAAGAATGGCATCCAGGTGTTTTAGCTGGTCCATCTGCTGGTTTGTAAGAGCGCATCCAAGGTCTCCCATGTGGGCGATCCGGAAGTCACCGGCTTCCAGAATATGTATCCGGTTAGTTCCCCGTAAAGTGCCCTTTGCATCATCATGATAAGTGTCAATCTTCAGAATATTGAAAGGGTTTGAGGCCTGAGGTTCTTTTAGGCTCACTGCTTCCGTAAACCCATGGTCGCTGTGCTCATGGCTGCAGAGAACGCGGTTGGCAGTTAAAGACAGTGGAGCCAGTCCGGGAACGGAGCCCGGCGCATACGGATCTAAAACGATGGAATAGTTATTATAAGAAACGGAGAAACAAGAATGACCGTGCCATGTAATCAATAAATTTCCCATAAAATCCCTCCTGTAATGCAAAATTTTTCTAATTCTATTTTACCACGGAAATGGGGCCGGTTCAAATGTTTTTAAAGGAAAGGAAAATGAAAACCGTTATGGTTAATTTCATTGACTTTGAATGGTCACTGTGTTAGAATATCTGTGCTTGTCAGAGGACTTGCAATCAAATAAGATTGTTGAAGTGGGATAAGACCATTTGGAGCTTTATCCCATTTTTGTTTTGTGCGGCGGGGTAAAGCAAAGAAAGCTTTATCCCGCTTCCTTTATGGGAGGTATCTTAATGAACGCAAAAACAAAATCTTTATTTGCCTACATCTTCCCTGCACTGGGCGGATTGTTTGTAACGTACCTTTACAACGTTGTGGACGGTATCTTCGTCGGACAGGGCGTTGGCCCGGCCGCACTGGGGGCTGTCAATATCGGTGTTCCATTTATCACATCGGTTGTCGCCTTCGCAGCCATGTTCCCCATGGGCGGCGCAACCGTTGTGGCTATCAGAATGGGGCGGGAGGATAAAGACGGAGCAAACCACGCTTTTATGACGGCTTTTTTCTTAACGGCTCTGCTTTCCGTCGTGCTTATGGTTGTGGGTATGGTATTTTCCCTGCAGATTGTTGACTTAAGCGGTGCGGGAAAACTGAGTGAGGAAATGCGGAATATGTCTGCAGAGTATTTGTTTTACTATTCTGCTTTTTCCGTTCCCATGCTTATGAGTACCTGCCTTTCTGTTTTTGTCAGAAACGATGGTTCGCCTGCGCTCTCCTTCGCGGGGATGTGCGTGGGGGCGGCGGCAAATATCTTTTTGGATTGGCTTTTTATTTTCCCATTCCACATGGGGGTGATTGGTGCGGCGGTTGCGTCCGGCTTGGGACAGGTGTTTTCCGTTCTTGTTCTGCTTTCCCATTTTATACGAAAAAAAGGAGAACTGCGGATTAAGCCATTCAAAATAGATTTTTTACTGATGAAAAAAATTTGCAGGCGCGGCGTACCGGAATCCGTTACACAGCTTACGACCCCGGTCACTGCATTTTGCTATAACCTTATGTTAGCGAGCCTGATGGGCGATATTGGCGTGTCGACCTTTAGCGTTTTGAGCTTTATTTACTCTCTTGCAAACGCAATCCTTTCTGGTGTTGCACAGGGGCTGCAGCCTCTTTGGGGACATTGTTACGGCAGGCAGGATACAGAGGAAATAGGCTGGTATTTCCGCTGCGGGATGATTATAAATCTCATTTTGTCAATTTTAATTTATGGAGCGTTGTTTATTTTTGATAAGCCTGTAATCCGCATATTCAATCAGAATGTTGACCTTGTGCAGACGGCTTCGGCAGCTTTGCCATTGTTTAGCCTGTCCTTTCTCCCTATGGCGCAGAACCTTATTTACACAGCATTCCTTTTTTCGACAAAAAGAACGGGAGCAGCAAATATCATAGCAGTGAGCAGAGGTATTGTAGCAAAAGCGTTGGCTATTTTCTGTATTCCCATGTTCTTTGGAAGTGACGCTATTTGGATTGCGCCATTTGCCGCAGAAATCGTGACTCTTGTACTCGCCATCAGACTATGTGAAGCTACGAAATCAGACTATCAATAACTTTTAAAAGATATTTTTATGAATCGGTTTTCAGGGTTTTTAAAGTATAAACAATGACTGCAGATGAAATTAAAAATGTCAGCACATCGGAAACCGGCATGGAGTAAAGGACGCCGTCCAGCTGGAAAATTCCGGGGAGTATCAGGGCAAAACCTACGCCGAAGACCACCTCACGGACCATGGAAAGCATGGTGGAAAGGAATGCCTTTCCGAGGGACTGAAGGTAGATGAAAGTTGCCTTGTTGACCGTTGCAAGAGTCATCATGCACAGATAAATACGGAAGCTCTTGATTGCGAAATCTGTATAATAGGAACTCTCATTGGAAGCTCCGAAGATGGCGATAAGCTGTCCTGGGAAGAATTCCACAATGATGGTAGCAAGAAAGCCCACCACGGCCTCAGAAATCAGCAGGAGAATAAACAGGCTTTTTGCACGGTCATTTCTCTTAGCGCCGATATTATAACCCACGATGGGGATGCATCCGGCAGCCATGCCGACGGCGATGGAAATGACAATCTGGAAAAACTTCATGACGATTCCAACCACGGCCATGGGGATCTGGGCGTACTGCGTCTGGCCGAAAATGGGATCCATGGCGCCGTATTTCTGAATCATGTTATTGATGGCAGCCATGGCGGCAACCAGGGAAATCTGGGATAAGAAACTGCAGATTCCCAGGGGCAGATATTTTTTTGCCAGGGAGCCATGGATGCGGAAGCTGCTCTTTTCCAGTCTGACGGCCTTCATGTTGCAAAGATACCAGACAGACAGGATGGCAGTCAGAACCTGTCCTAAGACCGTAGCAACGGCCGCGCCCATCATGCCCCATTTAAAAATGAAGATGAAAATGGGGTCCATAATAATATTGACAAAAGCGCCGGCCAGGGTGGAAACCATGGCGAATTTCGGACTTCCATCGGAACGGATGACAGGGTTCATGGCCTGGCCGAACATATAAAAGGGAATGCCAACGGTGATCCAGAAGAAATATTCCCTGGAATGGAGAAAGGTTTCCTGGTTTACCCGGCCGCCGAACATGGTTAAGATCTGCTCCTGAAAGATCAGGTAAACGGCGGTGAGGATGAGGCTGGTAATTCCGCAGAGTATGACAGAGCTTCCAATGCTTTTATGAGCATTTTCACGCCGGTCTGCCCCCAGGCTGATGCTGACAAAGGCACAGCAGCCGTCGCCGATCATAACGGCAATGGCCAAGGCCACCACAGTCAGCGGGAATACAACCGTATTGGCAGCGTTTCCGTAAGAACCAAGGTAGGATGCGTTGGCAATGAAAATCTGGTCAACGATGTTGTAAAGTGCAGCCACAAGCAGAGAAATAATGCAGGGCACGGCATATCTTCGCATCAATGCCCCAATGGGTTCTGTTTCCAGAAATGTGTTAGATTTTTGATTCATTGAAATTCACTCCTTTTCATAAAGATGAAATCAGATTCCGCCAGTCAGAGGACATAAAAAAGCGTGTGCTTTGGCCCACATTTGCGCCAAATATGGACGCACGGGGGCTTCCTATGGAACAAAAAAAACAGCCTGTGGCAGTCAACTGGATTTACGCAGGACTGCTACACGCTGTTGTGCTATATATTAGCAAGTTTTGAGAAAAATGTCAAAGGTAAAAATCAACAAAAATATTGGCCCATGACTAATCGGCGGGGTGATTCGCTATGGTGTGAACAGTAACCATGGGTGTTTCTGTTGAATGCCCTCTGCGAGTCTCCCTTTCATAATAAAAAATATACTGCTGCATGACTCCGGCAAATCCCTTATACTCGGAAAAGTACCTTTGAATCAACTGCTCATACACCTTTGCTTCCGCAAGGCCTTTGGGGAGACGGGTTTTAGGGGCATACTGATTTAAAAGAATTTTCTTTATCCAGGTGTCCACAGGAAAAGCGTCAATGTGGTGCAGGCCGAAGAGGCAGACGCAATTTGCCACTTTTTCCCCGATTCCATAAAACTGCTTCAGATATGTTAAGGAGGAAGAATAGTCCATGGCGGCAAGCCGGGGAAGGTCCAACCGGCCTTCGCAGGCATCATCACAGACCTGCTTAATATATTTGGCGCGGTACCCTAATTTCATTGCCATAAGGTCTTTAAGGGAAGCATAAGAAAGCTGCCGGGGCGAGGGAAAAGTGTAATAGCAGACCGGACCGCCCGGGATGCGAAGGTTCTCAGGAATCTCCATCCGGGTGCCATAACGGGTACTTAAAAGTTCTACCAGAGCGCGGATATTTGGAATGGTCTTTTGCTGGGAAATAATGAAAGTGAGAATCATCTCCCATAAATCCTGCCGCAGAATACGTATCCCGTTTCCGTATTCCGCTGCCTGTTTTAAGTATGAGTCCTTCGGATTAACGGAGTCAAGGAACGCCTGGTAATCTGTTTTCAGGTCAAAATATTGTTCCCAGAAAGGAAACTCCGCCTCTGTACAGGAAAAGGTCACAGTTTGTTCCTGCTGGGAAATAACCAGAAAATGAGCTCCGCTGATGACAGAATATCCGGCCCCGTAAGGAACCATCCGGAAACACTGCCCGGAATCCGCGATCTGTTCTATATGAAAGCATGATAAATTTTTTTGTATCATAAATACCTCACATATGTATTTCTTTATAGTTTTTATAGTATAATGGACATGCCCGCTGACGCAGGCATCACCATGCATGAAAGTCGATTGCTCCGTGCTTCGCACTCGCCGTCTCATGGTTGCCGGTCAACACTTTTATAGTATAATGGAAGAAATATTGCAAGAAAAATGTAAAAAAAGGAAACGGAGGGTAAAAATGAGAGAAGATATGAATCGCAAAATTGCGGCCCGGGTGACGGAAGAACTTAAAAAGAGGAATATGGAGGGCCTTTACTGTGAGACTGCCGGGGAGGCGGTAAAAGTTGTTCTGGATCTGATAGAACCGGAGGCGCTTGTAAGCTGGGGCGGTTCGGCGACGCTAAAAGAAACCGGATTTTTGGAGCGGTTAAAAGAAACCGGACACAATCTTCTGGAATATCCGGAGGAAGAAAAAAGGACCATTGGAAGTCCTGTATTTTCTCAGGTGGCCGGCTGTGATTATTTTCTGATGGGGACTAATGCCATCACGCTGAAGGGGGAGCTGGTAAATATCGACGGCGCCAGTAACCGGCTGTCCTCCCTGCTTCATGGCCCCAAACATGTGATTATCATAGCGGGAATGAATAAAATTGTGAAAAACGTGGAAGATGGGATCCACAGGATTCAGACCTCCGTGTGTCCGTATATTGCGGACCAGAGCAACCGAAAAACGCCATGTGCAGTCACAGGAATCTGCAGTGACTGCCAGTCTCCGGACTGTATGTGCTGTAAAATTGTCATTACAAGGCGGTCCAGATATACAGGAAGAGTCAAGGTGATTCTTGTGGGGGAAATATTGGGAATTTAATAAAGAATACAGCCGCGCGCGAAGAGGAGTTTCTCGCGCGCGAAACTTTTTATATTACTTTTTATTTGCCTTTGCCTGGAATTTTTCGTTCTGGATAATAAAACGTTCATGGCGGCCTTCGCCGATTTTTCCCTTTTCATCATAAGCAGTTACATGGAATACCAGACGGCGGCCGTCGATCTCCGTCAGCTCGCTTTCGCACCAGACTTTCATTCCGAAGGGAGTGGGAGCATCATGAGTGATGTTTAACAGAATGCCGACGGTTCCGCAGCCCTCGTCCAGATGGGCGGCGACGCTCTTCCAGGCAGTCTTCTCCATAAGAGCCGTCATGGCCGGGGTGGCAAACACATCCAGGGTTCCGCTCCCCATGGTTTTGGCAGAATTTGCTTCAGATACAACGGTTTCTTCCTTTCCTTTTATTCCGACTTCCAACATGACAGATACCTCCGTTTCAAAGTTGATAACAGTTCAGATACCTTTGGAACGGTTATCAAAGCTGTTACTGTTATTATAAAATACTTTACTTGGAATTGCAAGAAGGGCGGAAGACATGGTATAATGTCGATAGACATTATACCTGCGCCGATTCGCGGTCGCCCGAAGGGCGGACATTTCTTCTGCGAATCGTGTGCATCCTGCGGAGCATAGCATGTCGAAGACATGGTATAATGTCGATAGACATTATACCTGTGCCTCTCCCTGTTTTTTATTCCGGTATTTAAATGGAACCGGAGATATTATGTGAAGACAACCTGTTGTGGTACCGTTTACGAGCTGAACCCGGAAACCGGAAGACGGCTGGCCAGGGGGGAAGACTTGGAGATACGGCCGGAAGATCTGACCCTTGTTTCCGAAGGCCGTGAGGCCCCGGCATGGCAGGTTCCTGTAAAGCGGTGCCAGGTCTGCGGCTATGAGACGAAAGAAAACTTTGATTTCTGTCCCAAATGTGGAAACAGGTTTTAAGGAGGACATCATGAAAATTACGTACATTCATCACAGCGCCTTTTACGTGGAGACAGAATCTGCCTGTCTTCTGTTTGACTATTTTAAAGGAAACCTGTCGGAAATTCCGGAGGATAAGCCACTTTATATATTTGCCAGCCATCGTCATCCAGACCATTTTGCTCCCGTTATTTTTGAGGTGGCGGCCGCCCATTCTAATACAAAGCTTATTTTATCTTCGGATATCTGGAGAAAGCGGGTTCCAGTGGAACAAAAGGAGAATACAGTCTTTCTGGATCCGGCGAAAACATGGGAGGACGGACTGCTTATGGTGGAGACTTTCAAATCCACCGATGAAGGCGTGGCATTCTGGTGCCGCGTGAATGGATATGAGATTTACCATGCCGGAGACTTAAACCACTGGTATTGGGACGGGGAAGATGACCAGTGGAATAAAGACATGACTGAGGCATATCGGAAGGAAATAAAAAAGATGCATGGACGGACGGCCGACGCGGCTTTTCTTCCCCTGGATCCAAGGCAGGAGCAGTATTTTTATCTGGGAATTGATGATTTTATGAAAGAAGCCGATGCAAAAAGAATCTTCCCCATGCATTTCTGGGGAGATTATGCCGTGGGGGCGAGACTGAAGGCTTTGCCATGCTCTGAACCATACAGAGAAAAAATCGTTGAAATTAAATGTGAAGGGGAAACCTTTGAATATCAGAAAGAGAGGGAACTGCGATGAAATTTCAGTTTGCACACAACAATTTTAATGTTATGAATCTGGAGAAATCCTTAAAATTCTACGAGGAGGCCCTGGGGCTTAAGGAGGTGCGCCGTAAAGAGGCCGAAGATGGAAGTTTTATTATCGTTTATCTTGGAGATGGTGTTACACCTCACAAGCTGGAGCTCACATGGCTTCGCGACTGGGAAAAGGACCATTATGATCTGGGCGACAATGAGTTCCATCTGGCATTTACCGTAGATGATTTTGAGGCGGCCCATGCAAAGCATAAGGAGATGGGATGTATTTGTTTTGAAAATGAAAAAATGGGGATCTATTTTATCACGGATCCCGATGATTACTGGCTGGAGGTTGTTCCGGTAAGAAAATAAACAGCCGGAAAGTAAATGACCAGAAGATAAACGGCCTGAAAGGGGGCATATCAGAATATGAAACATCCAGTGGAAGATATAGAGTATGCGGAGTATTTGTTTGACCGTTTTTATAGTATAGGAAGCACGGAAAACGGCGGCGTTACGAGACTTGGCTACACAGAGGTGGAGGATGAGATGCATAAAGCCTTTGTGGAGCTGGGAGCGGAAAAAGGGTATAAGAGTTATGCCGACGAAGTGGGGAATACCTATCTTTATAATGAAGACTGTAAGGAAGATGAGGATGGAGAGTATTATCTGATTGGTTCCCACCTGGATTCCGTGGTGGAAGGCGGCCGTTATGACGGTGTCAGCGGAATCATTACAGGTCTTTTGCTGTTAGAATGGGCAAAGCGGGATGGCCTTTCCATTCCCATCCGCGTGGGAGCCATGCGCTGTGAGGAATCCAGCAATTTCGGCCGCAGCACTATTGGCAGCGGATTGATAACCAAAGAGGTTTATAAGCATGATATCGGTGAGGCTGTAAACCGGGAGGGCGTGACCCTGCGGGAGATCTTTAAGAAACGGGGATACAGCCTGGAGCCCCGGCGAATCCAGGGAGTGAAGGAATATATTGAACTCCACATCGAGCAGGGAAAGGTTCTGGAGGAGTACGAGGACGCAGTGGGAATTGTCCAGACCATCGCAGGCCCCAGAAGATTTTTGGTTCATATCAAAGGAAATGCGGAGCACTCCGGCGCCACACCTATGGGAATGCGGACGGACGCCCTCTGTGCGGCTGCGGAAATTATTCTGGAAGTAGAAGAAATCGGTAAATCCGAGTCTCTGTATCAGTCGGTGGCCACAGTCGGCACCGTCAAGGTAGGCCCCAACGCCCTCAACGTGATCCCCGGAGAGGTCACCCTGGGCGTGGACATGAGAGGCATTGACTCCAGCAGCCTGGACCGCATGGAGACACGGCTAAAATCTGCCTGTAAGAAGATATGTGAAAAGAGGAAAGTGAAATATTACCGGGAAAAGACTTCGGATATTCCGCCCATCGGCATGTCCGCGGATTTGCAGCAGAAACTCCTGGCAGCGGCAAAAAAGCTGAGAATCCCCCACCGCTCCATGATCAGCGGCGCCGGACACGATGCCATGTCCTTTGCCAATATCTGTGAGACGGCCATGGTTTTCATTCCCTGTGCCAAAGGAATCAGCCATAATAAAAAGGAGTTTGCCACCATTGAGTCCATCTGTGATGGCGCAAAGGTGATTTACGAACACTTCAAGGAGGAAACGGAAGAATGATTTTAATAAAAGACGGACGAATTGTGGATCCCAGACGAGGCGTGGATGATGTTCTGGACATTGTCATAGACGGAGAAAAGATTAAAAAAATCGGCAAATATCAGAGAAGTGACGAGTATGAGAGAATCATCGAGGCCAGGGGATTTGTGGTTGGCCCGGGACTGATTGATGTTCATGTACATTTCCGCGATCCGGGACTTACATATAAAGAAGATATTCAGACAGGAGCCGCCGCCGCGAAAAAAGGCGGGTTCACCACGGTGGTTACCATGGCCAATACAAAGCCCCCGGTGGACAGCGTGGCGACGGTGAAATATGTTCTGGAAGAGGGGAAGAAAACGGGGATCCATGTACTCCCGGCCGCCTGTATTTCCGTTGGAATGAAGGGTCAGGAGCTGACAGATATGGAGGCGCTTTTTGCGGCGGGCGCTGTGGGCTTTACGGATGACGGGATCCCGTTGATGGACCAGAAGCTGGTGCGGCAGGCCATGTTAAAGGCAAAGGAGCTGAATGTTCCCTTAAGCTTCCACGAAGAAGACCCGGCTTTCATTACAGAAAATGGAATCAACGCAGGAGAATCCGCAAAGAAGCTGGGAATTACCGGCTCTCCGGCGCTGGCTGAGGATGCGCTGGTGGCCCGTGACTGTATGCTGGCACTACATACAGGCGCGTCCGTAAATATTCAGCATATCAGTTCTGCAAACTCCGTAAAAATGGTAAAGCTTGCCAAGGAATTGGGAGCCAATGTGACTGCAGAGGTTACCCCTCATCACTTTTCCCTGGATGAAAGCGCCGTTCTGGAGCACGGCGCCATGGCGAAGATGAACCCGCCGTTACGCACAGTTCAGGACAGATATGGAATCATTGAAGGAATTAAGGACGGTTCCATCGACATGATCGCCACAGACCATGCGCCTCACAGCGCGGAAGAAAAAGCTGTGGAGCCTATGTGGAAAGCTCCCAGCGGCATCATCGGTCTGGAGACTGCCCTTGGCCTGGCTGTGACGAAGTTAGTGCGGAAGGGGCACCTGACCATGGTTCAGCTGATGGAAAAAATGAGTCTGAATCCCGCAAGGCTGTATCATTTCGATAAGGGCTACATTGATGAAGGGGCAGACGCGGATCTGGTGATTTTCGATGAGAATGAGAGCTGGGTTGTGACCGAAGAAGAAATTGCGTCAAAAGCACATAATACTCCATTTATTGGAACAAAACTGTATGGACGTGTAAAATATACTATTTGCAACGGGAATATCGTATACGAAGACCAATAGTCATAGAATGTCCCCATTGGAAATTGGGGGGTAACAGTTCAGGCTGTCTGAACTGTTACGAACTGTTACATTGAGAGTGTGAAAGACTTAACCAGACTATTGACAAATCTTAAGAAACTATATATAATAAGGCTTTCTTGTTGTAGGAATCGTTTTGAGGGGTGAAGATTTTATGAATAAAAACACAACGGATATCACATTATCGGCTTACTTTAACGACATCGTAATTGGTTATTATGAGGATGAGGAGCTGGTGAAGCAGTTTGGAAGACAGCTTGGATTTGACGTGGATATGGATATGTTCATGGCAGTTTCTTTCCAGTACCCGTCTGACATGAATGTAAAGGCGGAGGACAGAGAAAAACTGACGAAGGCAGCAGAAGCTGTAATCGAACTTTCTGAAATCAACAGAAAGGTTGGCGGTAAGCAGATTATTACCTGTGATTCCGGCGTGTGTGTAATATTAGTTACCCACGATAAGGTGGAAATGCGGGAGATTCTGGCCCATGTGAAAGAAACCGCGCTTCAGGAAGTGGAAAAGATTCATGCAGACAGAAAAATCCGTGTCGGTATCGGTACTATTGAAGGCGGAATTAAAGGAATTAAGCACACCTACAATAATGCTCAGGATGCAGTAAAGGCCGGAGAGATTTTCAAAAAGGACCGCGTGATTCTGGAGTATATGGGTATGGAGATTTACAGCAGCATCAATCAGATGGTTGTAAATTTTGGAGACCGGCTGACCAGAACTGTTTTAAGGCAGCTTGGTGAGACAGAAAAACGTGTTCTTTCTAAATATTATAAATGTAAAGAGGACATTGCCCTTACTGCAGGACAGCTTGGAATGACCGAAGACGAGGTAAAAAACAGTCTGACCCAGGTTAAGATCAACACAGGTCTGGATGTAAACGATACAGAAGATAATTTCAAGCTCCATTTTATCACAATTGCAAAGAAAGTTTTAGAGAACGACGAGAGAATCAGGAAAAACCGTTAAAAAATGGTAACAGTTCAGCCGTGCGAAGATTCAGAGCAAAAAACGTGTTGAAAACTTGTTTTCATAAACGTTTTTTGCTCTGAATCTTCATAGGGCGGACGCCCGGGGCTTCTTGTCCGCGGTACGCGGGCAAGAAGATACAAGGCTGAACTGTTACATTCCGTGCCGCAGAGAAATCTGCGGCACTTTTCAAATGGAGCCTTTTATGATATGATAAAGGAAAATCTGTGTAACTGTGAGCATATGGAACAGTTACGAATTTGCATACGAAAGGACTGGATAGTATGAAAACCATGTTAGAACGCGGTGCCGGAATTTTGATGCCGGTTTCCAGCCTGCCGTCTCCTTACGGTATCGGTACTTTTGGGAAAGCAGCTTATGATTTTGTTGATTTTTTAAAACAGGCCCGCCAGAAATACTGGCAGGTGCTTCCGGTTGGTCCCACCAGCCAGGGGGACAGCCCTTATCAGTCTTTTTCTGCTTTTGCAGGGAATCCGTATTTTATTGATCTGGATACTCTGGTACAAGAAGAACTTTTAACCCAGGATGAGATTAATGCCTGCTACTGGGGAGAAGATGAGACGCAGGTTGCCTATGATGCAGTGTTCTGGTACCGTTTCCCGCTCCTGAAAAAAGCATATGCCCGCAGCGAATTTAAAGAGGAAGAGGGATACGAAAAATTCTGCATGGAGAGCTGGTACTGGCTCAATGATTATGCCTTTTATATGGCTTTAAAAATCCATTTTAACAACGAGGAATGGCTGGCATGGCCGGAGGATATCCGCTTTAGAAAGAAAGAGGCAGTGGAAAAATATAAGGAGGAGCTAAAAGACGAAATTGAATTCTGGAAATTCCTCCAGTATAAATTTTTCCAGCAGTGGAAGAAGCTGCGGGCTTATGCCAATGAACAGGGGATTTCTATTATTGGAGATATTCCCATTTATGTGGCACTGGACAGTTCGGATGTGTGGACGCATCCGGAGCTGTTTCTTCTTGATGAGGAAAATCTGACGCCCATTAAAGTAGCCGGTGTGCCGCCGGATGCCTTCAGCGAGACCGGACAGCTTTGGGGGAACCCCTTATATCGCTGGGATATGCAGGAAAAGACTGATTTTGCCTGGTGGAAGGAGCGTATGAGGGCTTCTGCGAGACTTTATGATGTGGTCCGCATTGACCATTTCATCGGTGTGGTGCAGTATTATACAATTCCGGCCGGAGCCGAGGACGGAAAAATCGGCGAGTGGATGAAGGGACCGGGAAAGAAACTTACGGATGCGATTGATATGGTTATTGGAGATACAAAAATTATAGCTGAGGATTTGGGAATTTCTGTTCCGGAGGTAAAAAAGCTCCTGGAGGACACGGGATATCCGGGAATGAAAATCATTGAATTTGCTTTCAGCGGTGATCGTTTCAACGAACATCTTCCCCATATGTATTCTCCCAATACTGTGGTTTATGGCGGGACCCATGATAACGAGACATTGGTTGGGTATTTCAAACCAGAGGCTCGTCAGTGGTGGGAGCTGCAGTATATTGTCGATTATCTGGGAGTTGCCCATCAGCATGAAATAGTGGACCGTGTCATGTTTACTTCTTACGCTTCAGTGGCCAGTGTGGTGATTTTCCAGGCCCAGGATGTTTTAAAGCTGGATAACTGGGCCAGAATGAACACGCCGGGAACTGTTGGGAGAAACTGGCGCTGGAGAATGAAGCCCGGTGAGCTGAATAAAGGACATGCGGAACGTCTGGCATGGCTGGTTGATATTTTCGGCAGATTTTAGGGAAAATTACGATTGACATGCAGAGAAAAGTGTGCTATTGTTAAATTAATTCCGATGCACTATTGAACTCACATGCAATTTTGTAAGTCATTTGCACGTTAAAATGAATTACAAATTCATGTGAGTTTTCTTGATAAAGGACCGACAGAGATGTAGGGGGATTTATTGAAGGGCGGCAATGCGGAACAAAATATTTTATTATGGAGGTACCAAAATGAACAACGGTACAGTTAAGTGGTTCAATTCTGAGAAAGGTTACGGATTTATTTCCAACGACAATGGCGGTGATGATGTATTTGTACATTTCTCTGCAATCGTTGGCGAGGGCTTTAAGACTCTGGAAGAGGGCCAGAAGGTTACTTTCGATACAGAGCAGGATCCGAAGAACAGCAAGAAGCTTCGTGCTGTTAACGTAGTTAAGCTGTAATATTCAGATGAGACAAGATGAAAGGACCGTCCCATAAGGGGCGGTCTTTTTCAATAGCTTTTCCTGTGTTATACAGGACCGCTCCGGAGCTCATAAATCGTAACAGTTCAGCCCTGCATCTTCTTGCCCGCGTACCGCGGACAAGAAGCCTGTGGCATCCGTCTTATGAAGATTCCGGGTAAGGCTGAACTGTTACCATAAATCAGGGAAAATTCCCGGATGGGCTGAAAAACAAAAATATTTGGAAAAAACCTTGCAAAATCAAGGAATTCCTAATAGAATAAGAGCGTAACTGATGAGGGGACAATTTGCCCCCTCTTTTCAGCGGAAGGAGATTTGAGAAAATGATTAGTGCCAATAATGTGACGCTCCGCGTCGGAAAGAAAGCATTATTTGAGGATGTAAACATCAAATTTACAGAAGGAAACTGTTATGGCCTGATTGGTGCCAATGGTGCCGGAAAATCTACGTTTTTAAAGATTCTTTCCGGTAAGCTGGAGCCGACAAGTGGTGAGATTGCCATTACACCCGGACAGCGTCTTTCTTTTTTACAGCAGGACCACTTTAAATACGACGAGTTTACCGTTCTGGATACAGTAATCATGGGAAATCAGCGCCTGTACGACATTATGAAGGAAAAAGACGCAATTTATATGAAGGAAGATTTTACCGATGAGGATGGTATCAGGGCTGCTGAGCTGGAAGGTGAATTCGCCTCTATGAACGGATGGGAGGCGGAGTCCGATGCGGAAAATCTTCTGAACGGACTTGGGGTGGATACAGAATTCCACTACAAACAGATGAAAGAGCTTACAGGCTCCTTGAAGGTTAAGGTGCTTTTGGCTCAGGCGCTGTTCGGAAATCCTGACATTCTTCTTCTGGACGAGCCCACGAACCATCTGGATCTGGATGCCATTGCATGGCTGGAAGAGTTCCTGATTAATTTTGAGAATACAGTCATTGTAGTATCCCATGACCGCTATTTTTTAAATAAAGTGTGTACCCAGATTGCGGATATTGACTATGGAAAGATTCAGCTTTATGCGGGCAACTATGATTTCTGGTTTGAATCCAGTCAGCTTATGATCAGGCAGATGAAGGAAGCAAACAGAAAGAAGGAGGAGAAGATCAAGGAGTTACAGGAATTTATCCAGAGATTCTCCGCCAACGCCTCCAAGTCAAAGCAGGCCACATCCAGAAAGAGAGCGCTGGAAAAAATCGAGCTGGATGAGATTAAGCCGTCCAGCAGGAAATATCCGTATATTGACTTTCGTCCATTCCGTGAGATCGGAAATGAAGTGCTTACAGTGGAAAATCTCACCAAGACCATTGATGGTGTGAAGGTTTTAGATAATATTTCCTTTACCCTGGGACGTGAGGACAAGGTGGCGCTGGTCGGCCCCAATGAGCTTGCAAAGACCACACTGTTTAAGATCCTTTCAGGAGAAATGGAGCCGGATTCCGGCAACTACAAATGGGGACTGACTACGACACAGGCCTATTTCCCCAAAGATAACAGTGCAGAGTTTGAAAATGACGATACTATCGTGGACTGGCTGACCCAGTATTCTCCGGAAAAGGATGTGACCTATGTCCGCGGCTTCCTGGGAAGAATGCTCTTTGCCGGCGAGGACGGTGTAAAGAAGGTTAAGGTTCTTTCCGGAGGCGAGAGAGTACGCTGTATGCTATCCAAGATGATGATTTCCGGCGCCAATGTTCTGATGTTTGACGAACCTACGGACCATCTGGACATGGAATCCATCACTGCATTAAACAATGGAATGAAGAAATTCCCTGGTGTGATGATTTTCTCTTCCCGTGACCATCAGGTGGTGGAGACCACAGCAAATCGTATTATGGAAATCATCAACGGACAGCTGGTAGATAAGATTACAACTTATGACGAGTATCTGGCGAGCGATGAAATGGCAAGAAAGAGATTTACTTTCACTGTCACCGAAAGCCAGGAAAACGATGACTGATTTTTGCATTCTGCCATCTGTCTGGGGCTGTACCATTCTGGCATCCGGGGGAATGGAGAGAGCATAAACGGATATATAAGTTGTGAAAAAAGGATGCTGTCTGCATTGAAGGCGCAGAACAACATCCTTTTTGCATGTCAGGCAGACATAGAAACCAGCTAATTCAGGATCTGCTTTATGGAGAACCGGCGGACCGGGAGGGATACGAGGGGCCTGAGACTATCGGAAACCGAAAGAACAGCGTTTTTCACAGCATTTTTGTAACAGGAGTGGGGATATTGAAGAAGCACAAAAGTCGTCTTATTTTTTATGTGCCGGCGATTGCCGCCACGGTGGCCGTTGTCTGTCTGATTACGTTCTTTTTTACGGGGCAGATGAACCGTTCGGTATCGAACAATATTATCAATGCCATCAATGAGCTGGCAGAGCATGATAAGGCAATGATCAGGAGTTATATTGACATCTGCTGGGAGGATCTTGCGGCAGTTTCCGACCGCTTTGTAAGCTATGACTGCCGGACGATCGAGGAAGTGGAGGAGCGGATGAACTTAGAGTGCGCCACAAGCAGATTCCGCGCAATTTATCTCCTCGCGGAAGATGGAACCGTTTATACGAATACCTACGTCACATTCACTCCCGGCAGCGACATTCTGGGCAGAAACATGAATATCCTCCCCTATTTTGAGAATGGGGAAGAGAGGGTGTTTGTACGCTTCGACGATAAGATCAGCGGTGGATTTATCGCCAGGGAGAGCCTTTTGTACGGCATCCGGCTTACGGATTACGAGGTGCAGGGGGAAAAAATGCTCGCTCTGATCGGTATCAGCGACATTACGCTGATACAGGACCGCATGGTGATCGAAAATTTCAGGGAGGAAAATGGGACAGGGCGCGGGTACAGCACTCTGATCGATATGGATGGCAATTATATCATCGACAATAATAAAGATATCTACTTAAACAGCACAAACAATCTGTATCGCCATATCGCTGATGCGGACAGCTCGGAGCTGACAAATGAGGAAATCGCAGAGAAAATAAAAAACAGGGAAACGTTTGGATTTTACCATGTCTATCAGGGGGACAGGAAGTTTTTTTACCTGATTCCGTTTGACGATGATCTTCCGTTGTATTTTGTCATGTTGGTCGACGAGGAAGTGTTTAACGAACAGTTAGGAGATTTCATCGCAATGAGCACGGGTATGCTGATCGGCTGCATGGCGGTTGTCGGCGTGATGATTCTGCTGATGATGGTGAACCAGAGAAAGGTGATACGGGCAACGGAGCGGGCGCGCTACCAGAAAGAGTTCCTCTCCAACATGAGCCACGAAATCCGCACGCCCTTAAATGGCCTGATCGGCTTAAACCATCTGATCACAGTGCATATCAATGATGACGGCCAGAAAGAACAGATCAGGGATTGGCTTCATAAGTCTGACAGTACGGCGCATTACCTGTTGTCTCTGGTCAATGACATTCTGGATCTCTCGAAGCTGCAGGCAGACAAGATCGATCTGGCATGCGAACCATTCCTTGTAAATGATTTGGTGGACGAGGTCTGCGCCATGCAGAAAGACAATATTGAGAACCGCGGCGTGAAGCTGATTATGGAAAAGGACGTTTCTGTGCCCTGTGTGATGGGCGATGCGGTCAGAACCAAGCAGATTTTAATGAATATCATCGGAAACGCGGCAAAGTTTACGCCTGCGGGCGGCTCCATTACCGTGTCTGTCCGACAGAAAAAGACGGACGACGCTCATGTGGTCACCACCTATCAGTGTGCGGATACGGGGATCGGAATCTCAAAGGAATATCTCGGGAAAATTTTTGATTCTTTCAGTCAGGAAAAAAATAACGTTTCTGCCGGAGTCAAGGGTACGGGACTTGGTATGACAATCAGCAAGCTGCTGACCGACGCCATGGGCGGAAAGATTTCCGTGGAAAGCGAACTGGGGGCGGGCAGCGTCTTTACGGTGGCGATACCGTCCGCCCTGGTGGATGAAATACCGGACAGCCTGCAGGAAACCGGTGAAAATGAAGATAACACAAATTTGAATCACGGAGAAGAAACGGGACGTTCGCTCAAGATCCTGGTAGCGGAGGATGTGGAGCTGAACGCTGAGGTGCTTTTGGAAATTTTGAAGATGGAGGGATTTGAGACTGCATATGCCAGGAACGGTGAGGAAGCGGTTCATCTTTTTGAAGAGTCCGCGCCCGGGGAGTTCGACATTATCCTGATGGATATGCAGATGCCGGTCATGGACGGGTGCACGGCGGCAGGAACGATTCGCGCTCTGGACAGAGAGGACGCAAAGACCGTCTTGATTTATGCCTGTACTGCGAACAGCTTTCAGGAGGACAGGGAGCAGGCGTTATCGAGCGGCATGGACGACTTCCTGACAAAACCGATCAATGTCAATGCGATGCTGAAAAAGATTAAACAGGGAAGGAAAAACTGGTAATAACGGAGGAATTGATGAATGAAAAAGAAGCTGCTTGTGATTCTGCTGGCATCAGCCATGTGTATGGGTACTCTTGCGGGATGCAGTTCCGGTAAAACCGCGAAGAAAGAGGATGTGACACTGATTATTAAAGCGCCGCCCCTGGCGATGAATGCCGTTGCCGATCCGGAAATGGATGTGGCGGAAGACTTTCTGAAAGCGGCGGGGGAAGCTTTTGCCGCACAGTATGGGGATGCTGACGTGACGATTCAGGTGCAGACATTTGAATATGTAAACGAGATTCAGGCAATTTCTGATAAATTTGATACGGATGATGCCGCTGATATCCTTTACGAAGGGTATTTTAATATGGCATCCTATCTGCATTCGGGCAGGGTTGTTCCGTTGGACGATATCATCTCCGACGAACTGCGGGCGGATGTGGATGAGGCTTTGTGGAAAATGAGCATGGCGGACGGAAAAACCTATATGATGCCCTATTTAAGTATGCAGAACGTCCTGATTTATAATAAAAGCCTGTTCGCCGCGTGCGGGCTGGAGGAATATGCCAATGCGGACCGCACCATCCAGACCTGGAGCATGGAGGAATGGAACACGGTTTTAGACCAGCTTGCCGATAAGCTTCCCGACGGATGCTATCCGATGATGATGTACGGGAAAAACAACCAGGGAGACACCCACATTATGACCATGATGCGCGCCTTTGGAGGCGGAATTTTTGATGAAAACGGAAACTTTAACTGCGAAGATGAAAAGACAGTGGAAGCGCTTGCGTGGCTTCAGAACGGCATCGGCAGGGGCTGGTATCCTCCCCATCCGGAAAACCTGGAACTTGTGGATTACAGCGACCTGTTCGGCAGCGGAAAGCTGGCTGTGTTCTTATATAATAACGCCAACATCATCCTGTATGACAATATCGACGATTATGGATTCGTGAATTTTCCGGGCGGCAACGCAACTTCCTTTGTAACGGGATTCGAGGTCTTCGACAACGGAGATGAGGCGAAGCTTGCGGCAGCAAAAGCGTTTATCCAATATATCTACGATACGCCCCGGTGGATGGATCTGTCTGCCGGAAACCTGCCGGCATGCAGATCTGTGTCCGGGCGCTGGCAGGATAAGATCGTCATGCTGAGTGAGTTTATGGACAATCAGGTAAATGTCGTAGACTTTATGAACAACAGCCCCAACTGGCAGGGGAGCGATACGTCTGTCCGCAGCGTGTTCTGGCCAAATATCCACAACCTGCTTGCCGGATCGGTGACGCCGCAGGAATGTGCGAAGGCGATTGACGAAGCCTGCAACAGGGCGTTAGAAGAGGGACGGAAGAACAGCGCGCTTCATCCGTGACGGCTTTGATAATGTTACACGATAAGAGGATAGAAAGTGACGTTTTACGGGAGGATTCATGATGGGAAAACACAGGCATCTGGTTATTGGAATATCAGCAGTTTTATTGGCCCTGACAGGCTGTGGGACAAAAAACGAAGTGGTTAATTATGAGGTGCCGGATGAAGCCAGTCACAGGCTTTTATTCTTTGGCAATAAATATGAACCGGCAAACGTGGAAGTGATTGAGGATATCCTCACTGAGTATATGGAAATGAATCCGGATATCAGCATATCTTATGAAAGCATAAAAGGAGCCGACTATTACAGCGCCCTGGTAAGCAGGGAGAATGCGGGACGTCTGGATGATGTTTTTATGATCAATCATGATACCGGGCTTTTGTTTTCTGACCATGGCAGTCTTGCGGATTTGACGGATCTGGTGGAGCAGAATGATTTTTCCGAAAGTATGCTCAGCCAGATGCAGTCGCCGGACGGAGGAATTTACTGGGTGCCTACAACCGTATCGGCTTTTGGTATGTACTGCAATCTGGATTTGCTCAAACAGCACGGGCAATCCGTACCGGCAAGCCTCGGCGAATGGGAAAGCGTATGTGACTACTTTGTCTCTGAGGGAATCACCCCGATTATTTCCAACAATGATATTTCCATAAAAACCCTGGCGATTGCAAAAGGTTTTTATCCTCTTTATGCGGAAGGAAGACAGACAGAGGCTTTTGACAAAGTCAACAGCGGCACTCAAAAGCTGAGTTTTTATCTTGAAGATGGATTTGCACTTGCAAAGGATTTTTGTGACAGGGGGTATATTGATGCTGCCAGGGCATTAGAAACGGAGAAGACCTCGGATGATTTAGAACAATTTGTACAGGGCGGGTCTCCTTTTATGCTGACAGGCGTATGGGCGGCCGGCAGAGTAAAGGGCATGGAGCCTGATTTTGAATTTACAGTGGTGCCATATCCGGTTTTGGAGGATGGAGCTGTACTTGTCATTAATCCGGATGTCCGTCTCAGTGTGTCCGCAATGGGAAACAATCAGGAGTTCGCAAAAGATTTTGTCAATTATTTTTTGCGGGAAGAAAATATTGGGAGATTTGCAGACAATCAATCATCCTTCAGTCCGCTTCAGGATGATTTTCAGCCTTCTCTCTCGGAAATTCAGGAGATCGTAGACAGTTACCATACCAGTATACCGGTCATCGGCTCGGACAGTCATATGAAATCGCCCATATGGGAGATAACTGCGGATATCTCAAAAGGTTTACTGTCAGGGATGGATATCACTGACCTGATGGAACAGATGGATGAACAGGTAATGCAGAGTCCTGATTAAAAGGGGGGATATGTTGATGAAGAACAAAAAGTTTTTTTCAATCGGCATATTGCTGCTGCTGGTATTTATTATAGCAACCTGGCGGTTTGTCAACGGGGTAAATGACCAGCTCTGGATAAATTCTATACGGACAATCACGGAAAGTACCCATCAGGGAGCAAATGCTTTGAATATCCAGCTGGAAATGGATTTTCAGACGTTAGACCGGCTCTGGCAGAGGGCAAAGGAGTCTGAAATGCCGGAAGCTGTGCCTGCGTTATACGAAGCAATTGAGCCGGATGTGATATTCTACTTATGCGGGAAGGAAGACAAAAGCGGTGAAAGTGAAGCCGATCAGGTTGTGGACTCCTTTCTGAAAGAACACGGCCTGGAGCGTGGTATCATAGATTCTCATATTTGTAGTGTGACTGGTGAAAATGTGTTCAATATCTATGTCAGAGGAAGTTTTGCAGACGGAACAGAGGCTTATCTGGTGAAGGAGTATCAATCGAAAAAAATTGCCCGGCAATTTACACTGTCTTTTTACAACAATATGGGATTTTCTTATCTTGTTAATCGAAACGGAAATATTATGGTTCGCTCCGGGCATAAAAACAGCAATAAGACAGTCTACAATATTTTTGACATGATTTCAGAGGAGGAAAACGAAACAGAAAAGATAGAGTTGTTCAGAAACAGCGTATATGAACTGAAAACAGGGTGGGCAAGGTTTGTTTATGATCATAAAGGGATGGTCTATTGCTATGAACCGCTGAGGGCGGATTCAGACTGGCTTCTGATTTCTATTGTTCCGGAACATATTATTATGGAACAGGCTGCTGCTGTTTTAAGGAGGACCATGGTTTTTTCGGGCATTGTGTCTGCCGGTATTATTATGGTTTTTATCATATTTTATAAGTCTAAGATGCATGAAAGTGAAGTACATACAAAAGAACTTACAGAAGCATTGCGTGCGGCGGATGTGGCAAATGAGGCGAAAACACGGTTCCTGATGGATATGTCACATGATATCCGAACGCCTTTAAACGCGATTATGGGGATGACGGCGATTGCGAAAGAGAATCTTTCCTGTTCCGACAAAGTCGGAGCCTGCCTGGATAAAATTTCCATCTCAGGAATGCACCTGTTAAGTCTGGTAAGCGACATATTAGATATGTCACAGATTGAGCATGGAAAGCTTATCCTGCAGGAAAAGGAGATTTCCCTTGCCGGGGTATTTCAGGAGGCTGTTGATATTATGAAAGACCGGGCAAAGGAAGCCGGAGTGGTTCTGGAGACAGCGCCGGTTCTGCTCACAAACGAGATTGTAATGGGGGATCCCGCGCGTATTTGTCAGATTTTGCTTAATATCATCAGGAATGCCGTTATGTATACGCCTTCCGGCGGGAAGGTATCTTTGGAGCTTAGGCAGATACAGGAAAAGCAGAATGGTTATGGAATGTATCGTTTTCGCTGCACGGATACAGGAATCGGGATAGAGCCGGAATTTATGGAGCGGTTGTTTCTGCCCTTTGAGCGGGCCAGAAATACAACGGCAAGCAAAATATCCGGCGCAGGAGTCGGGCTTGCGATCACCAAAAATCTTTTGGATTTGATGGGAGGAGAGATTTCAGTAGAAAGTACGCCGGGGAAAGGGTCTGTATTTACGGCGGATTTTCACCTGGAATGCAGGGACGCGGTTTTGAATATGCCGCAAGACGAAACGTCTGCGCCGGAAACGGCGGATGAGCCGGACTATACAGGAAAACGTGTTCTGCTGGTAGAGGATAATGAGTTGAACATGGAGATTCTGGAAGAAATGATCATCGGTACAGGCGTTGAGATTGAGAAAGCGGAGAACGGACAACAGGCGGTAAGGATGGTGGAGGCAAGTGCCGACGGATATTACGATCTCATATTTATGGACATCCAGATGCCTGTTATGGACGGATATGAAGCTGCGCGCCGAATCCGGAACATGGACAGGAGCGATGTCAGGCACCTTCCGATCTATGCGGTATCGGCCAATGCGCTTGCCAGTGACGTAAAGAATTCCATGGAAGCCGGCATGAACGGACATATTGCAAAACCGGTGGATTTCGGTATCCTGGATCAGGTGCTGAGACAGAATCTGGCAGAAGTGCAGCGGTGACCAAAACTGAACTGTTACCGGAGTTCCCGGTTTCCGGGACATAAAAATTTACAAACAGGCCAGATTATGATATAATGTCGCCAGACATGATATAATGTCACCATAGCTACATTTGAAAACGTTCCATATCCGGGAATTGTCTGTGAAAATAGGAGAGAAAAATGAAGGAAGATAAAAGGGTCAAAAATTTGCTGCAAAAATATCTGCAATGGCCGCTGGTGCTTTCAATTCTGGTTTTCTGCGCCAATGGGGCAGTATTTTTGGTATCAAAAAATGCCGGAGCAGTTATGGTGCTGTTTACTGCCCTGTATATTACCTGTGCAGGATTGCTGTTCTGGTATGGAAAAAAGCGGATTATGACTGGCATTGTTTCCTTTGCCGCTGATTATAGCTGGAGCCAGAAACAGCTGCTCTCATCTATGGACCTGCCATTTGGGATTGCCGATATGGATGGCCGGATTTTATGGACGAACCGTGCATTTGCCGCAGTGATTAAAGATGAGAAGGGCGCGAAGAAAAACCTGACGAATCTTTTCGAGGGGATTACAGCAGAAGATTTAAAGAAAATGGAATCCGCCGGAGAATTTCACAGCCCTTATGGGGAAGCCAGGTACCGGATTGTGGTAAAGCGGGTCATGATCCGGCCAGACGGGGATATCCTGGAGAGGACGGACGAGAAGGACGCAGTTCAGGAGCTTTTTGCTGTTTATTTGTACGACGAGACAGAAATTCATGCTTATATCCAGGCGATCACAGACCAGAAAATGGTGGCAGGACTTATTTATCTGGATAATTATGATGAGGCATTGGAGAGCGTGGAAGAGGTGCGGCGTTCTCTTTTGGTAGCGCTCATTGATCGTAAAATAAGTAAATATATTTCAGGCATCAATGGTATTGTGAAGAAACTGGAAAAGGACAAATACTTTTTTGCCATCAAACAGAAGTACATGCCGCGTCTGGAGGCGGAGCGGTTCAGCCTGCTGGAGGAGGTCAAGACAGTCAATATCGGAAACGAGATGGCAGTAACCTTAAGTATCGGTATCGGAATTAACGGCGAAACCTATATTCAGAATTATGAGTATGCAAGGCAGGCTATTGATATGGCATTGGGCCGCGGCGGCGACCAGGCTGTCGTAAAGAACGGCGAAAGGATTCAGTATTACGGAGGAAAATCACAGCAGCTGGAAAAAACTACCCGCGTGAAGGCCCGTGTGAAAGCGCATGCCCTGCGGGAGCTTCTTGAGACCAAGGATCGGCTTCTCATTATGGGTCATAAAATCGGGGATATTGATTCTTTCGGTTCGGCCATTGGCATGTACCGGATTGCAGTTGCTCTCAATAAAAAGGCTAATATTGTTATAAATGAGGTTACATCGTCTGTCCGGCCCATGATGGACCGTTTTGTAAACAGCAGCGATTATCCGGAGGATCTGTTCCTGAACGGTGAGGAGGCAGCAGAGATTGCCGATGCCAGTACAGCGCTGGTGGTGGTGGATGTGAACCGTCCAAGTTACACGGAAGAACCACAGCTGCTTAAGCTGGTTAAGACAATAGTTGTTATAGACCATCACAGACAGTCCAGCGAGATTATTTCCAATGCTACATTATCCTATGTGGAGCCCTATGCTTCCTCGGCCTGCGAGCTGGTGGCGGAGATTTTACAGTATGTGGCTGACAGCATTCGGATAAAATCTGCTGAAGCCGAGGCCATGTATGCCGGAATTGTGATTGACACCAATAACTTTAAAAATCAGGCGGGTGTCAGGACCTTTGAAGCGGCCGCATTTCTGAGACGAAACGGCGCCGATGTGACCAGAATCCGGAAGATGCTCAGGGATAAAATGGAAGATTATAAAGCAAGGGCGGAAGCGGTCCGCCAGGCTGAGGTGTTTGAGGGCGATTTCGCCATCAGCATCTGCCCGTCAGAGGGCGTGGAAAGTCCTACGGTTGTGGGAGCCCAGGCGGCTAATGAGCTGCTTAATATTGTGGGAATTAAGGCATCAATCGTACTGACTGCTTATGAAGGAAAAATTTATGTGAGTGCCCGCTCCATTGATGAGGTTAATGTACAGGTCATGATGGAGAAGATGGGCGGCGGCGGCCACAGGACCATCGCAGGTGCACAGCTTTCTGGCGTTACAGTTGAGGAGGCAAAAGAGAAAATTAAGGAAATTATCCGGGAAATGAAAGAGAAGGGAGAAATTTAACTATGGAAGTAGTATTATTAGAGGATGTAAAGGCGCTCGGAAAAAAGGGGCAGCTTGTGAAGGTAAATGACGGATATGCCAGGAACTTTATTTTGCCTAAAAAGCTTGGCGTGGAGGCTACTCCAAAGAACCTGAATGATTTGAAACTAAAAAAAGCCAATGAGGCCAGAGTTGCCGCCGGGCAGCTTGCGGAGGCCAGGGAACTGGCGGCAAAGATTGATGAGATGTCTGTGACGGTTTCCATCAAGGCCGGAGAAGGCGGAAGAACCTTTGGCTCTGTTTCCACAAAAGAGATTGCGAAAGCAGCGGCCGAACAGTTAAAACTGGATATCGATAAGAAAAAGATGGTGTTGCCAGAGCCGATCAAAAGCCTGGGAAGCTTTGAGGTACCGATTAAACTTCATAAGGATGTGACAGCAAAGCTGAGAGTCAAGGTTGTGGAGGCCTAGAAAACGTATGATTACTGTTTACAGGGCCCTGTGAACACAACAAGCATATGCCTGTTTTAAATCGCTTTCAGCAATGAGATATGTGCAGGTATGTGCTCTGGAGGAAACATGGAAGAAGCATTAGTAAAGCGGGTGCTCCCACACAGCATAGAGGCGGAGCAATCTGTTATTGGATCTATGCTGATGAACAGGGAGGCGATCATTGCCGCATCAGAAATCGTTGTGGCGGATGAATTTTATCAGCGCCAGTATGGTGTCATGTTTGAAACCATGGTGGAACTGTTCAATGAGGGAAAACCGGTGGATCTGGTGACTCTTCAGGACAGATTGAAGGAAAAAGACGTGCCGCCGGAGGTGTGCAGTCTGGATTTTGTCCGGGATATTATGGCAATGGTTCCGACCTCTGTCAATGTTCGTTCTTATGCTACGATTGTCCATGAAAAGGCGGTTATGCGCCGCCTTATTAAAATAAATGAAGATATCGCCAATTCCTGCTACGCCGGAAAAGAAAATCTGGATACTATTCTGGGAGATACAGAAAAACAGATTTTTAATCTGCTCCAGAGCCGAAATGGAGGGGATTTTGTTCCCATCCGGCAGGTGGCGTTAAATGTACTGGACAAAATTGAACAGGCAACCCGCTCAAAATCCACAGTGACGGGGATTGCCACAGGATTTATTGATCTGGATTACAGAACATCAGGACTTCAGCCATCTGATCTGATTCTTATTGCAGCCCGCCCATCCATGGGTAAGACAGCTTTTGTTTTAAATATTGCGGATTATGTGGGGGTGCGTCGTCAGAACACCTGTCTGATTTTTAGTTTGGAGATGTCCAAGGAACAGCTGGTAAATCGTATGCTGGCTATGGAATCCAATGTGGATTCCCAGAAGCTTCGTACTGGTACTTTAACAGATGCTGACTGGGACGCGGTTGTGGAAGGAATCGGCACCATAGGAAATTCCAAACTGATTATAGATGATACCCCTGGTATTTCCATTATGGAACTGCGGTCCAAGTGCAGAAAGATCAAGCTGGAGTACGGACTTGATCTGGTGATGATTGATTATCTTCAACTGATGACTGGGAGCGCCAGGAACAACGATAACCGCCAACAGGAAATTTCGGAAATTTCACGTTCTTTAAAAGCACTGGCCCGCGAGTTAAACGCTCCGGTTATCGCTTTGTCCCAGCTTTCCCGCGCCTGTGAGACCCGCACAGATCACAGGCCCATGCTTTCTGACCTCCGTGAATCTGGTGCGATTGAACAGGACGCGGATGTGGTAATGTTTTTGTACCGTGACGATTATTATAATAAAGATTCCGAGACTCCCAATGTAGCAGAGGTCATCATTGCAAAGCAGAGAAATGGCCCCATCGGAACTGTAAATCTTGGGTGGAAACCGGAACTGACGCGCTTTGTGAATATGGCAAAGGAACAATAGAACAGACCACTTAAATCCTGGAGTAACGACTCCGGGATTTTTTATGCAGCAGGAGGGAACTTAAGATTCTTTCTTAAGTTCAGAAAAGTTTTTAGGAATATTTGTCAGGAACCTCACATATATTGTTAACAGAGTAATCAAATATGGGAAAGGAAGAGGACAGCCATGTCAGAAACACATTATCTGATTTCCGATGCCTCGAGAAAAGTTGATGTTGAATCTCATGTTCTCAGGTACTGGGAAGAGGAGCTGGAAATGAACATACCAAGGAATGAGATGGGACACCGTTATTATACGGATTTTCATATCCGTCTTTTTAAACAGATTAAAGAACTGAAGGAAAAGGGATACCAGCTTAAAGCCATCAAGGCGGCTCTTGCCAGATCATTGGAGACAGAGGGCGAGGTGGTTGTTCCAAGTGATGTTTTAGAGGAGGATGTTGTGGCTGTATTAAAGGAATGCACAGAAAAGGAAAACGTAAAGTATAAGAATATGGATGACAGGGAGCTTACCACAATGATGGCAGAAGAGCGTGCGGAACAATTCAAAGTAATTATGGGTCAGATGATCGGACGGGCTATCGAGGAGAATAATGAGAAACTGAGTCAGGATATCAGCAGAATGGTCAATGAACGTGTGTTGAAAGAGGTGGATTACCTAATGCGGGTGGCAGATGAACGTGAGGAAGAACGGTTTCGTCAACTGGATGAGACGATTCGTCTGTATCAGAAAGAAAGCCGGGGAAGGGCAGAAGCGGCGGCTTCCAAGGTACCGGTGTTTTCTCTTCCTTTTGGAAAAAAGAAAAAATTTGGAAGGAACGGCAACAAGCTTTAAAGGCTTGCTGCCGTTTCCTGTAAAATGTGTTATGAGGAAAGAGGTTTGACAAAGGTATGAAATAAATCAAAGACTTGTTCACAAATAAATTCACTGCTGATCTGGTCAAGGCAGATATCCCGAAGAAGCGGGGCAAGATGCCGCTTTAGATTTTCTGGATCAATGGTATCCCAAAAATCCCTACCGCAACCACTGTTTATTGTTTCTGGTAGGTGGCGGTACCACGGATATTCGGTCATGATATTGCTGATGTCATAAACATGCATATGAGGAGAAAGACCGCCGCAGGTGGTGAAAAGCTCTGCCATTGCTGGATTGCTGATCCATTTGATGAATTTTTTTGCATTTTCAATGTTTGGAGAATTTTTGTATATGGATAAAGCACCTCCTGTGATATAAGAGCGACCTCCTGGTATAGGGGCATATCCGATCTGCCCTCCATATGTACTGCGTTTTAAGTGTATAATACTTGAAGCGTAATTGAGGAAAACAATTTCTATTGCTGTTTGTCCATGAATGAAGCTGGATAGAGAACTGCCAATCCAGGGCTGATTAAATATTGGTAGCGCAGCCTTGGAACATTCCTGCATATTACTTAAAATATCAGACAGGCATTGTCGGCAAATGTCTTCGTCTGAAAATGGAAGCGGCAGCTGGCTTGAGGAATTTAAATACCGCAAGATAAAATTTGAAAATAGTTCGCTTCCACAGTCAATATTAATGGTAGTACCACTTCGAACTGGGGAATTGGGGTTTGTGGCATGGTTAAAAAAATGTACTACTTTGCAAAAATCGCCAAAACTTGTAGGGACATTTAAAGATTCCCCATAGCGTTCATAATACATTCTTTTAAACATAGGATTCTCGAATAAATCTTTACGATAAACTAACATTTCGGTTCCGATATCAAAAGGAATTGCAGTTTTGTAACCGTTGATACATGTAAAATCCTTGATTACTCTGGGAAACATTCCATTTGTGAGAGAAGAAAATTCATCGTCATCGAAATGATAGAACATATCTGGATCAAAGCAAGACATACGGCTCATATTAATTCTGACAAGATCGATCTCGCCGGTTGAACTGGCTATTATGGTTTTGCTGTAAATATCATCGGTAGAGTTCTCATCCAAATCTATGTGCAGTCCGGTCTGGCGAGTAAAATCAGGGAGTATTCGTTTAAGAGCATTGGTGGATTCGCCCGAGGCAATTAAAAGTTTCAGGTGATCCTTGTGACCAGCCTTTACAAAGGGAGAAGGAAAAGGAAAATCTTCAACAAAGCCAAGTGGACGCAGAGTAATATTCGCAGCGAGAGTGCCCTTTTCGTTTAGGAAACTCAAGAGTGTCTGGGCAGCGGATATACCAAGCTGTGTATAGTCAAGACAATATCTTTTTACATGCAGCTGTTTGACACAGATAGAGGAGTGATCAAGTGTAATGATATCTGGAGCCTTTTCAAGAGAGCCGACTGCAGAAGCGAGCTGGATATCTTTTAAAAAAGAACTGTTTGTAAGGACTATAACGTCAGGGGAAGTTCCATCTTTAAAAAAATCGAAAGAGACCAGTGGTGAAGTTATTATGTCGGAATCTTCGTGTTGTATAGATACATTATCGGATGGAAGAGCATGTTTGCTAAGAGGGCTGATGAACCCCTTGTAAAACTGAATACTGTTGCAAAAATGACGGGATTCGCTTAGAATGCCGATTTTTTTATAATTGCGTGTTTTAATATAATTTCCAATTTGCCTGCCAATTTCGAAAAAATCAAATCCGACAAAAGTCTGCATCTGGGTTACTTCTCTATAAGCGTGTATAACGATTCCGCCATAAGACGTAATTGGGGTGTATAAAGAAGGGTTATTGATGCTGCAGGATACCGTTATAACCCCGGAAACGCGAAGCTCTGCTACATGATTGATAATTTTGGTCTCATTATAGATAGAATCATTGGTTGTAAATGGAAGTACATTATATCCACTACCTTCAAGCAGCTGCCGGGTGCCTTCATAGAAAATAGAATAGATGGATTCATGCAGGCTTGGTAAAACAATAGCAATATTATTTGACAAGGAAGAATCCCTTCTCAATTGTTTTGCCTGAGCGTTTATTACATATCCTAATTTGACTGCAGCTTCATTTACCAGCTGCATTTTTTCTGAGCTTACATTGCCGCGCCCGTTTAAAACATTAGAAACAGTTGCTGGTGATACATTTGCAAGTTTTGCAATATCCTTAATAGTTGCCATCTTTCAACTCACCCTTTCCGATTATAGGATACGGGAAATATATTTAAAAGTCAATTGAAAATTGGGGTTCAAAGGGTAAAAAATGCAAAATGAAAATATTAGTACGTTTTATTTTAATAAAATATATCATAAAAATATCTTTTAAAATAAGGATAAAATGTATTGACACGTTTTAATTTCTGGTATAAAATGAAGAGTGTAAAAACTTTGTCGATAAAGTGTAATAGTTTGAACAATCTGACTTGCCTGAAAACATGAGAAAAGAGGTGCTGATTCATGAGAGAAGAAGAAAAAGTTCGCATTGCCCAGGAGGCCATGATGGCCTATTACAGTGCAGATGATCCGGATAACAAACGGTATGCGTTGCAAATTAATGCCAGCGTGTCAGAAGAAGCGAAAAGGATACATCAGGAATCCATTATCATTGACGCATGTAGTTTTTATTTGGAAAAATATAACTGGCATCTGAAAGAATCCGGTGTAACAGCAGTTAATTTAACAGTGCCCAGAGCGACATATAATATCGGCCAGACGGTATGGTCCATCATTGATCATTATGAAGCAGTTAGAAAGGATCAGGAACACTTCATATTGGCTGAGACAGGAGATGATATAAGGACTGCCAAAAAAGAAAACAAAGTTGGAGTAATTTTGGGAGCGCAGACGTGTAAGTTTCTTGAACATGGTGATGTGGATTCTGCTGTTGAAGTATTTGCTAAGATGGGTATGCGTGTCATTCAAATTGGATATAATGGTAGGACCTTTGCAAGTGATGGATGTATGTGCGGAACCAACGCGGGGCTGTCTCCGGCAGGAAGAAAGCTTGTGAGAGCATTGGAAAATTCAGGAGTAACTGTTGATATAAGTCATATTTCAGAACGATCTGCACTAGATGTTTTAGATATGTGCACAAAGCCTCCTGTATTCAGCCATTCAAATCCGAGAGAATTATTTGATCATCCAAGAAATATTACTGCCGAGGAGGCTAAAAAATGTGCGGCAGCAGGAGGGGTGATTGGGGTATGTTCTTATGTACCGATTTTATGGAATAAGAAGCATCTGCCATGCATTGAAGATTTTGTTGATGCTATCGCATATTATGCTGATCTCGTTGGAATTGATCATGTCGGTATCGGAATTGATTCCAATTCACAACCAGGAGCATATGAGAGGCATGAAACAAGGCGGCTTATGGAGTTGGCACATCCCAATCGTGATGTTTACCTGGAAGGGGCAGAGGCAGGCCGTGGAAAGGCATGTGCATATCCGGAAGGTCTGTATAGCCTGGCTAATATCGTTAATATTGTGGAACATATGCTGAAAAGAGGGTTTTTAGAAGAGGATGTCAAGAAGGTTCTGGGAGAAAACTTCTTAAGAGTATTTGATCAGACATGGCGTTCAAAGGGATTCCGATTAATTTAGTACAGCTTTGAAAGGAGGAGTATTATGAAGCTTCGTAAATATGTTGCAGGTTTTCTCGCAGTGATTTTAGCATTTGGTCTTTGTGCTTGCACAAAAGGTGAAACAGGGGAGCAGGCAGAAAACAATGAAACAGTTGGTACAGAGACTGGAGCAGTCCGCACAGATGTTGTGTATGGGCTTACCACAGATATCACAACATTGGATCTGGCAGGCTCTACCGATCAGATATCTACTATCTTATACCGGCAATTGTATGACACGCTGGTAGAGAAAGATAAGGATGGAAATTGGGTCGGAAAGCTTGCTGAATCATGGGAGATTTCTGAGGATTCATGTACCTATACTTTTCATTTGAGAAAAGATGTTGTCTGTCATGATGGCCAGCCGATGACAGCAAAGGATGTTGTATTTTCAATAAAGCATCTGATGGAATCGGCGGCCAGAGGAGCGTCTATGGTCAACATGAAAGATTGCATAGAGGTAGATGAAAACACAGTTCAAATCCTGCTTTCCTCACCTTATGAGCCGACGCTGGAGGTGCTTTTGGGTTGCGGGCGTATTGCCAGTGCAAATACGACGGATTGGGATACGAATCCTATTGGCACAGGGCCATATAAATTTGTCTCCAGGAGCTCTGGCGAAAATATTATCTTAAAGGCATGGGATCAGTATTATCTTGGAGAAGCGGAAATAAGAGATATCACTTTTAAAATCATAACGGATTCCACTACACAGATTGCGGCTCTTCAGAAAGGGGAACTTGATTTCCTTACGCATGCGCCGTTGGCAGCCAAAAATACGGTCGAGAGTGACAGTAACCTTGTATGGCATCAGACAAATTTCAGAGGAAATACCTGGGTTGCTATGTGTGAAAACAAGCCGCCTTTCGATAATATCCTGGCAAGAAAGGCTGTTCAGTATTGTGTTGATAAAGAAGCAATGCTGTTAGGCGGCACGGAAGGAATGGGAGTTATTAATAATACTATCTTCCCGGCTACTGTACAGTGTTCTCCAGAGGAAAACTACGTTCCCGAGTATTCATACGATATGGATAAAGCAAAAGAATATCTGGAACAGTATAAGGCGGAAACGGGAGTATCTGAGGTTGTTATCAGTATACTGGCGCCTACACAGGAAACATATCTGAATCCGGCGATTACTCTGGAAGGGATGCTTAGGGATGTTGGTTTCACAGTAACAACAGAACAAATTGACCGTTCCACCTTCTGGTCTTCCTTATATGCTGGAAATTATCAGATCTGTGTAGCAGGAACTTCCTGGCCAATGTGTGATGCAGATGCCAGCTACATGTATTTTTACAGTACCGCAGGACAGAATTATTTCAAAATTAATGATTCTCGTATTGATGAATTATACGCCCAGGGAAGGCGGAGTACAGATAAAGCAGAGCGCCTTGAAATATATACCAACATTCAGAAAGAATTTGATGAAAAGGCCATCTGTATACCATTATATCAGTATGCCAACGCCGTAATTTACAACGCCGGACTGCAGGGAGTTGATCAGGAAAACGACTTATACCAGCATTATGTATATGACTGGCATTGGGGAAACTAAAACTGTCAGATCAGATTGAACTGCGGAGCGAAAAGCTCCGCAGTTTGTGAAAAAGGAGGGAAAGAAGAATGGTACGATATGTCATTAAACGACTTTTTGTTTTAATTCCTGTCTTACTTTGCGTTTCGTTTCTTGTGTTTGGAATATTGAATTTAATGCCTGGAGAGGTTGCCTCCATCCAGTTGGGTATGGCGGCGACTCCGGAAGGAATTGAACAGTGGAATGCAGAACATGGAATGAATGATCCCTTTATCGTCCGGTACCTGGATTATATGAAAAACCTGCTTACAGGCAATCTTGGGAAATCCTGGTCAACAAATCTACCAATCAGTGAAGAATTTTCCCAGAGAATCCCCTATACACTTGCACTAACTGGAGGTTCTCTGGTACTTGTGCTTCTGATTGGAATTCCGGTAGGAATTATCTCCGCAATTAAGCAATACAGTATCTTTGATAATGTCAGCAGACTTCTTGCAATGCTTTTTACATCAATTCCTGCATTCTGGCTTGGGTTAATGCTGATTCTGAAAGTATCTCTGGAGATGAATCTTCTTCCCGCAACAGGGGGTGACACATTTGCACACTATATTCTTCCATGCATCACTTTATCAGCAGCTTTGTCAGCCCGCCTGATACGAATGACCAGATCTGCAATGCTGGAGGTAATCCGGTCAGATTACGTTCAGACGGCGAAGGCTAAGGGAGCAAGGGAATGGAGAATTGTGTTTATTCATGAGCTTCGGAATGCTCTTTTACCTATGATAACGGTAATCGGCATCATAATTGGAACAACTTTGGGGGGTGCAATTATTACAGAAACTGTTTTTGCCCTTCCGGGAATCGGCACATATATTCTGCAGGGTATAAAAAGATATGATATGCCAGTTGTAATGATCGGGATTCTTTTTATAGCATCAATGATCGGTATTATCAATCTGGTCATTGATATCCTCTATATGTATATTGACCCAAGGTTACGCAGTAAACTGATGAAAACAAAGAAATAGGGTGGTAAGCAATGAAAAAAGCAGATAATAGCCGTAAACCAAAAAGAAAAAGCCAGATTGCATCTATATGCTTAAGATATAGTAAAAATAAGATGGCAATGCTGGGGTTAGTATTGTTTTTACTTGTCGTGTTTCTGGCAGTTTTTGCCGGCGTTTTTGCCAATTACGAAATGGATGCCATTAAACAAAACGTGTTGGAGCGTTATCAAGCCCCGAATGCGGAACATATTTTTGGTACAGATGCATATGGACGTGATTATTTTGCAAGGATTTTATTTGGTGGGAGGCTATCACTGGTCATCTCCATGACAACAGTAATTGGCTCTATGGTAATTGGATGTATTGTAGGTGCGACATGTGCCTATTATGGCGGACTGTTTGATAGCATTGTCATGCGTGTAGTTGATGTTTTTATGGCACTTCCGACAACATTGATGGCAGTCACAGTTGTGGCAGCTCTTGGGACAAGCATTGTGAATCTGATTATTGCATTAATGATATCGCAGATACCGCCTTTCATCAGGATTGTGCGCTCTGCTGTTTTGCAGGTCAAGGATTCAGATTATATTGAGGCTGCTATTGCATACGGTTCACAGGACCGTAGAATTATTTTCATACATGTGTTACCCAATGCGATAGGCCCTATTATTGTTCAGACAACATTGAACCTGGCATCTGTTCTGCTGTCAATTGCGGGGCTGGGCTTTATTGGCCTGGGAGTTCCTTCCCCTATTCCGGAGTGGGGAACCATGCTTGCTGAAGGGAAGCAGCAGATGCGCTATTATCCTTATTTGGTTGCGATTCCAGGAATTGCAATAGCTCTTACCGTGCTGGCAATTAATCTGATTGGAGATGGGCTGAGAGATGCACTGGATCCCAAGCTAAAGAATTAAGGGGAGAATGATATGAATGATTTGTTGGAGATCAGAGATTTATATGTAGAATATAAAACAGATGATGGCTGTGTTTATGCGGTAAATGGTGTCAACCTTACTGTCGGTCGGGGAGAAAGTCTGGGATTGGTGGGAGAAACAGGTGCAGGAAAGACTACCACAGCAAAAAGTATCCTGCGGCTATTGCCAGACCGTGTCGGAACCATTAAAAAAGGCAGTATTCTACTGGAGGGAGAGGATATAACGAAAAACTCTGAATCCGCAATGCGGGCTATCAGAGGAAATAAGGTATCCATGATTTTTCAGGACCCGATGACAAGCCTGAATCCCATTATACCGGTTGGCAAACAGATCGAGGAGGCAATTCTTCTTCATACAAAGCAGAGTAAAAAAGAAAGGGAAAAGAGAGTAGATGAAATGATGGAAGCGGTGGGGCTCCTACCTTCCAGAAAAAATGATTATCCACACCAGTTCTCAGGAGGGATGAAGCAGAGAATCGTAATTGCAATAGCTTTGGCGTGTAATCCGGAATTACTTCTGGCAGACGAGCCTACGACTGCTTTGGATGTAACCATCCAGGCACAGGTGCTCCAGATGATGAATGATCTGAAGAAAAAGTTTAATACAGGTATGATATTGATTACTCATGATCTTGGTGTTATCGCACAGACCTGTGATAAAGTTGCCGTTATGTACGCGGGAAGAATTGTAGAGTATGGTACTGTTGAGGACATATATGAGGCCGAAATTCATCATCCATATACAATGGGGCTCTTTAAGTCCATTCCGGAAATGAACAAAGATTCTAAGAGACTAAGCCCGATTCCAGGTTTGATGCCTGATCCGATGGTCAAACCTGAAGGATGCAGCTTTAGTGACAGATGTCCATATTGTACAGAACGGTGCAGAGAAGAGCAGCCAGCCGATTATGTGAATGGAACACATATGATTTCGTGCTTTCGGTACGAAAACGGTATGAATTTGCCGAAGAAAGAAAAGGAGGCTTGATTTAAAATGGGAGATAACAGCAGGCCTATCATTGAAGCAAAAGATTTATTTAAGTATTTTAAAACCAGCCGGGGGCAGCTGCATGCAGTAGATCATGTCAACCTGACAATACAAAAAGGGAAGACTCTTGGAGTAGTTGGAGAATCCGGGTGTGGAAAATCTACACTGGGCAGAACGATCTTACGGCTGATAGAACCGACAGGCGGGGATATTCTGTATAACGGAACGAGCATTGTGTGTTACGATAAGGCACAGATGAGAGAGATGCGTAAGAAAATGCAGATTATTTTCCAGGATCCTTATGCCAGCTTAAATCCCCGGTTAGCGGTGAGAGATCTCATAGCTGACCCTTTGAAAGTATATGGTGCAGGCAAAAAAGAAATTGAGAGGAAAGTGTCGGAATTGATGGAAACAGTTGGACTGGCTGAAAGGTTTTCCATGACGTTTCCCCATGAACTGGATGGTGGGAGGAGACAGAGAATAGGAATTGCCAGAGCTCTTTCTCTTGACCCGGAGTTTATTGTCTGTGATGAGCCTGTATCTGCACTGGATGTTTCCATACAAGCGCAGATATTGAATCTGCTGATGGATTTACAGGATAGAAATGGTTACACGTATATGTTTATTACACACGATCTTTCGGTTGTCCGGCATATTTCTGACGAAATAGTAGTGATGTATCTGGGAGTTGTAGTAGAAAAAGCTCCCGCGAAGGAGCTCTTTGATAATCCGCTCCATCCATATACAAAAGAGCTGATCAAATCGATTCCCATGCCCAGTATTAAGCCGGAGCATAGGCTGACAAACAGTATCCGGGGCGAGGTCTCGGATCCCATCGAGCCGCCGGCCAGATGCAGGTTTTCTGCGAGATGCAATTGGTGTACGGAAAAATGTCTCAATAACAGCCCACAGCTTAAGAATATGGGAAGTGAGCATTATGTTGCGTGCGCTTTATATGGGGAGGAGTGCAGAAATTAGAAGGAACCCTGGACCCACAGAAGGATTTATTTTTATATGGGGAAGTCTGAAGAATAAGTTGTAATAAAATTCCTCTAATTTGGGATTCGGCAGTCGGAATGGTATTCCACCCAAAATTAATTTAAGCAAAAAAAGAGCCATTGTTTCATAGATGACGCTTCATCTGTTTTACAATGGCTCCCTTTATGTATTTGTGTTATTAGCCTTCGCTGATTGCACCTGTCGGACATACACCCGCACATGTTCCACAGCTGATGCAGGTATCTGCATCGATTTCGTACTTTCCATCGCCCTGAGAAATAGCGTTTACGGGACATTCGCCAGCGCAGGAACCGCAGCTGACACAAGTATCATTAATTACATATGCCATGGTAAGTTACCTCCTTTATTTTTACTGACTCCATTCTATAATAAACATGCGAAATATTCAAGAGGTATTTTAAAGAAAAGATGGAAATTAAAATTGGGCAGGCCCCCTCGAGAAGCGATATTAAATGAATGTAACCGGTAAAGACATTGTTATAGTATTGTTACAGTATATGCTAAAGTTTTGGATTCTTCCGGGGAAAGTATCATACAGTGAGGTTTTTTCTCAAACTGTCCACTCTCATTTTCCACCGCCGCACAGCCATGCCATGGTTCCAGGCAGAGATAGGGCGCTCCTGGTTTTGTCCAGAAGGCCACCATAGGAAAACCTTCAAAATCCATATGAACTCCATGTTTGGTTTTATCATTCAGAAGACTTACGGATGTCGATTTCAGGCCATCAAAAATAATAGTGTCCAGGCGGTCAAAAAGGTCATAGTCAGGTGTAAAAGTGTCTGTCCCATTAAGAAAAGGCAGATGCTCCCCTGCACTGATAAGACCTTCCGGGGTAAGAAGCAGAGAATCAGCATGTTCTGGTTTTGCAAACACAACACGGTAATCAGAAAACTGTTCCCCTTCATGCATTGGACAACGGAATGCCGTATGTGCGCCGATGCAGAAAGGCATGGGAGATTCTCCTGTGTTTTTAACATGAAAGGCAGTAGAAAAACCATGTTCCAGAATCCGGTGGCAGACACGGAGTGAAAAATGGAAGGGATAACAGGCAAGGGTCTCCGCGTTTTCCCTGAGCTCCAATACTACAAAATCTGCTTCCCTGTCTGTGACGGTAAACTCCATGTTCCGTGCAAAGCCATGGCGGTTCATGTGGTAAGCAGTACCGTTGATTTCTATGGCCTGATTCTTCAGATTGCCTACAACGGGAAAAAGTATTGGATTTCTTCCTGTCCAGAATCTGGGATCTCCATTCCAGATATATTCAGTGGCTTCTGTGCTGCCTGCTGTGGACAAAAAAGAAATAAGTTCACCCCCATGAGTGTCAACCGTTCCATGAAGATTATCACGAAAAATTTCAAATTTCATAAGCTTGTACCTCCTGATTTTTATAAAAAGAGTATAACAAGATTCCTGATGACATGCAAAGTGAAATATGGTATAATATCCAAGAAAGCAATGAGCAGTGCGGAAAAAATCCGGCGGGAGGCCGCGTCGTGCTTGCACGTAAGCGGAATCATGCCGGATTTTTTCCATAGGGCGAAGCCCGTGAGCCTGAAGCCGCGCCGCGGCTTCAGGCCTGCACAGAGGAGTAAAAAATTTATTCCGTGCTGGCCTGCCCTGCAAACCAGGGAATACACAAAAAAGAATAAATAGTTTTAAGAAAGGGGAAAACTAACTATGAGAATATATCGTGAAAAGGATTATGATGCTATGAGCCGCCGTGCGGCCAACCTGATTTCTGCGGAGGTGATCCGCCGCCCGAATTGTGTTCTGGGACTGGCTACCGGTTCCACTCCAATTGGAACCTATAAACAGCTTACCGAATGGAACCAGAAAGGAGATTTCAGTTTCAAAGAAGTACGGACAGTCAATCTGGATGAGTATAAGGGCCTTGCCGGAACCCATGACCAGAGCTATCGCTATTTTATGCAGACCAATTTGTTTGATCATATTGATATTGTTCAGGAAAATACAAATGTACCGGACGGGCTGGCTGCTGATCCTGAGGCAGAATGTGCCCGTTATGACGAGCTGGTAAAATCCCTTGGCTATGCGGATTTACAGTTGCTGGGTCTGGGCCGTAACGGACATATCGGCTTCAATGAGCCCTGTGACTGCTTTGTAAAAGAAACACATGTTGTTGATTTAACAGAAAGTACTATCGAGGCAAATGCACGTTTCTTTGCCAGTGCAGATGATGTGCCGAAACAGGCCCTGACCATGGGTATCGGCTGCATTATGGCTGCACGCCGTGTTCTTCTGATTGCCAGCGGCGCAGATAAGGCGGACGCACTTTATAACGCAGTGTGCGGCCCGATTACACCGCAGTGTCCGGCCTCCATTCTCCAGCTCCACAGCGACGTTGTGATTGTAGGCGATGAGGCGGCGCTTTCTAAACTGGCAGGCGCGGGGGTAGAAATATGCGGATAACCAACGGGCTTGTATTTGATTTGGAAAAGGGTTTTTCTGAAAAAGATTTGTGTACGGACGGGACTGTGATTTCTTCAGAAAGCACAGACGAAACTGTCATAGACGCATCCGGCTGTTATGTAATTCCGGGCCTTGTGGATGTCCATTTTCACGGATGTGTGGGCGAGGATTTCAGTGATGCAACCCCGGAGGGCCTCCAGGCCATGGCGGACTATGAATTGTCCGAGGGAGTGGCCTATATCTGCCCGGCCGGAATGACACTTCCGGAGGAGCAGCTTTCCCCTATCTGTAAAAATGCTGCCGCCCACAGAGAAAAGCAGGCAAGCGGCGCAGAGCTGGTGGGACTTCATCTGGAGGGGCCGTTTTTGTCCAGCGCCAAGAAAGGCGCTCAGAACAGCGATTTCCTTCATGATCCGGATATTCCCATGTTAAGGCGGCTGCAGTCAGACGCGAAGGGCCTTGTGAAGCTTGTGACCGTTGCTCCGGAACAGCCGGGGGCGATGGAATTTATTCGTACAGCTACGGCAGAAGGAATCCATGTTTCTGTTGGACATACCATCGCCGACTATGATACAGCCTCTGCCGCATTTGCGGCAGGAGCAGATCATGCCACTCACCTTTACAACGGTATGCCGTCCCTCCATCACAGGGAACCGGGAGTCATTGGCGCTGCCCGTGACGATGAAAAGGTGATGCCGGAAATAATCTGTGATGGAATCCATGTTCATGGAAGCGTAATCCGTGCCACCTTTGCCATGTTCGGTGCAGAGCGTATGATTTTGATTTCTGATTCTCTGCGTGCAACCGGAATGCCGGACGGTGAATATCCTTTTGGCGGTCAGATGATCGAAGTACATGGAAATCGTGCAACATTGCTTGGACATCCGGAAACCCTGGCAGGTTCCGTTACCAGCCTGATGGGATGTATGCGCCAGGCCGTGAAATTTGGAATTCCGCTGGCAGATGCAGTACGGGCGGCATCCTACAATCCGGCAAAGTCCATCGGAATGGAGAACCGGTTTGGCAGCCTGGAAAAGGGAAAAGACGCCACATGTATACTGCTGGATAAAGAAACTCTGGCAATACAGAAAATGATATTCCGGGGAAATGTTGTAAATTAAATAACTGTTCAGGTCGTATGTTCCAGAAAGGAGGGGAGAGCCAGTGAATCATGGTATAACCAGCCAGGAGGATTTATTCGAGTGTTTTATGGCTGACCAGCCAGAGGAAATGGACGATTCCTTTCTGGAACTTTTGTGTGAGGATGGCTTTCTGGACATATCCGATCTTTGTGAGGAGGATTTTCCGGGGCATCGCCTGATTCTTTTGAAGCGTGCCATCCGCCGCGGTTTCCGGGAAACAGGAAGGCCTGATGAGAGGCTTTCTGATGAAGCAGGACGCATTGTGAAGCGAAGCAATGTCCTGCAAATCTGGAATGATGTGGCGAAGCAGGTTCCGTTTCTTCGCGCTCCCCCATATTTTGTGTGATGTGGAAAACCCGTTTCCGGCATATGGTTTCCCGGGATTTTAGCATGTCAATATGAAGTATGGAAAGGAGAATAAATTATGTCAAGCTTATCATTGAAGGGGATTAAAAAGGTTTATCCGCACAGTGAATCCAGGAAGAAAAAGAAAAAGGGGGAAGAAGAGAAGAAAAACAATCTTCTTGTTACAGAAGAGGGGGTTCTTGCCGTTCAGAATTTCAACCTGGAGATTGCAGATAAGGAATTTATTGTTTTGGTTGGACCATCCGGCTGTGGGAAATCCACAACCTTAAGAATGGTTGCCGGTCTGGAGGAAATAAGCGGCGGTGAGCTTTATATCGACGGTAAGCTGGTGAACGATGTGGCTCCAAAGGATCGTGATATTGCAATGGTATTCCAGAGTTATGCACTGTATCCGCATATGACTGTATATGATAATATGGCATATCCGTTAAGGCTTCGCAAGATGCCGGAGACGGAAGTGGACCGCCTGGTACAGGAGGCCGCAAGGACCCTTGATATTACCCAGTATCTGGACAGAAAGCCCAAGGCTCTTTCTGGTGGTCAGCGTCAGCGTGTGGCGATCGGACGTGCCATCGTGCGTGAACCGAAGGTTCTTTTGATGGATGAACCGTTGTCGAACCTGGATGCAAAGCTCCGTAACCAGATGCGGGCGGAGATCATCAAGCTGCGTCAGAAAATCAATACCACGTTCATGTATGTTACTCACGACCAGACCGAGGCCATGACCTTGGGCGACCGTATTGTCATTATGAAGGATGGTGTAATCCAGCAGATCGGAACACCGCAGGAGGTGTTCGATCATCCGGCTAATCTGTTCGTGGCAGGCTTTATCGGAATGCCGCGTATGAATATGTTCTCCGCTGATCTTGTAAAGGAAAACGGAAAATATTCCGTAAAGATCGGTGAGGTTTCTGTGGAGCTGGATGCAGAGAAGCAGGCGAAACTGGAAGCAAAGAAGGTTGCGCCTCAGTCTATTACTTTGGGCGTGCGTCCGGAGCATGTTTCCCTTGCAAAGAGCGGCGAAGCTGCGTTGCACGGAACCATAGATGTAAGTGAAATGATGGGAAGCGCTGTACACCTTCATGTTAATACCATGGGTGTGGATGCCATCATAATCGTCCAGACCATGGGACTGGATGCGGAGACCATGGCAAACTTTGCAACAGGAAAAGAGCTGGCATTTACTTTCAATGGCAGTGTTGCACATGTATTCAGTAAAGAGACCGGAGAGAATCTGGAATTCTAAAAAACGGGCCGATATCCTGTAAGGGTACCGGCCCTGATTCATTATTTGCAATAATCCAGGGTGACTGTACCGTTTTCATTATAAGTAACGGCCTTTTTTTCCATGGTCAGCCTGTCGATGGCAGCAAGATACTCTTCTTTAGATTTAAAATATGGTTCATTTTCAGTGATTACCCTCTTTGCAAGCGCCGCATCATCGGAAAGCAGCTTTGCAACGGTAAGAACCAGGCATTCCGCTGGATACAGGCAGCCCAGTTTTTTGTCGGCCACATAGTAGTTGTTTCCGTGTCCGATTCCGATGGAACCGCTTGTATGGGGCTGGACAGTGGGCATGATGGAGGATATATCACCCATGTCAGTGGTTCCGGTACTCCAGCTCTCATCCATCACCACACTGCCGGGACCGGAGACGGCTTCCATGGCCTCGGCCATAATGGCAGCCAGGTTCCTGTCGTTATTGAGCGGAATGTGTCCGGGATGGTCATTTATTTCCAGGCGGGCCCCCATGGAGGCGGCGGCTCCGGCCAGTGCACGGTTGATCTTTTTGTTGTACTCATACATTGCTTCATAAGAAGCTCCGCGTGCCTGGGCTTCCAGTTTTACTGTTTCCGGAATAGCGTTTACAGCAAGTCCGCCTTCGGTGATGATGGGATGGAAACGGATATGCTGATCATCGATGAAGGTCTCACGGAGAGCGTTAGCCGCATTGATGCCGCAGGTGGCGGCGTAGAGAGCGTTGACTCCCTTTTCCGGTGAACCGCCGGCATGAGCGGAAACTCCCTGGAAGGTAATATTTTTAATAACACAGCCATTGTTTCCCCGGCCTATGGCTAGGGTTTTTCCTTCCGGGAGACTTCCTGAGTGAATAAGGAGCGCCATGTCGACCCCGTCCAGATAGCCCCGGTAGATAAATTCCACCTTACCGCCAAAGTATTTGATGATTCCCTGCTTTTGAAGCGTTTCACGGAAGCCGAGCTCAATCAGCTCTTCCGCCGGGACGGACAGGAAACGGACAGAGCCGCAAAGACCCTCCAGGGCCCCCGGTTCCTTTAAAGCGGCGGCAATACCAAGGAGAATTGCACTCTGTGCATGGTGGCCGCATGCGTGGACTGCATGGGTCTGTGGGTCGGCGTCCGGGTGGCTCTCTACGATAAGGGAGTCCAGTTCTCCGAAAATTGCGATCTTCGGGCCGGGTTTTCCGGTATCCAGATCAGCATAAAATCCGGGAATATTTCCCGCTTTGGTCAGAGAGTACCCCAAGGCTTCAAACTGAGCTGCCATGTATTCCGAGGTTTTCCACTCGCGGTATCCGGTTTCCGGATTCTTCCAGATATGGTCCGCGGCCTCATAAATCAGCTCCTCCTGTTTTTCTACCATTTCTATTAATTGCTTCATCTTTTCCATTTATAAAATCTCCTCGTACCCGATTGTCTGTAACAGTTCAGATAGCCTGAACTGTTACGATTGTCTTCTGAAGGATGAGATATCAGAATTGTTTCAAATTATGAAAGGACGGTTTCCCGTCCCATTAGTTTGCCTTAGGTAATATACCTTTTTGTTCAAGTACCTCAATAATCGTTTCCTGAGCATCTTTTAAGTGAGAGATATCTTTTCTTATGCTTCTCTCTGCAATTTTTACATCTAATGTTAAATCGTCTAACTTTCGATGGGTCAGCTCACTTTTGATTTTCAGGACTTCCACATCACTTTTAAGTGTTTTTAATTCTTCCACATCACTTTTCAATGTTTTTAATTCTTCTAATATAAGATTTAAGATTTCATTATCACTCATTGGCACATCCTCCTTTTATAAGAATATTTTATTCTTTTTGAATTGGCTTGTCAATCGCCACTTTGATTCCGGAAACAGTTTAGGTGTGGTTACCGTTCGTGAACTGTTACATTGTAACGGTATTTTTTGGTCTTGCCGTCTTGAAATTAAATATAAAATTTGTGATAATAGGCATAGCGATATAGGTGATGACTGCATGAAATAGCGGAGAACAGAAGGAAATACAAAAAGAGAGGAGAGAGGCTATGGCAGAATTTACTTATGACAGCAGAAAGAAGATCTCAGAGAAATGGATTGCACAGTTAAAGGAAAAGGGAAATCTTCTGTCTGAGGAAGAACGAAAGCTGCTTCCGTCCGCGATATATCAGACCATTACATTCGGAGACAGCAAATTTATAAGAGAGCTTTTGGAAATGGGGACATACAGGAATCTCAGCAGCCTTTATAAAGAACAGCTGTCCCGGCTGGTGGATTTATGCGTTTCCAAAGAGCTTCAGAGCGAATTTTATTATGCGCTGGACGAAATGAACCAGTACCAGATGACGGCAGGATGGTACCGGAGAAGTGTGCGGTCAAAAAGCTATGTGCCCTTTGTACAGAGAAGTGTCCAGCTTCTTTTGGCCTATTCGAAGCTGAAGTTTTATGATGCCAGCCTGGCCAATATTCTTACAGGAAATGTGGCTCCGGAGATTTATGATCATGCGAGAACGGAATTCTGGCCCTATTCCGGGATCCTGGCAGCGCAGATTGATCTGGGAAACCAGGATACCATCCAGGCTGTGAAGGATATTCTTTTGGGAGAAGGAAATACCGCCATGATCAGTCACGAGCTGATTCGCGGCATCGTTATGTGTAAGAGTAAGGAAATGTATCAGCTTCTGGGGAATTTCCTTCTGGCGGCCAGACTTCAGGAGGGGGCAAGACAGGCTGTCTGCGAGACCATGGATGCCGGGCGGCCGGAGGCATTCCTGCATCTTTTCCAGGTCATTGAAGATAACGATCTGGTTCGGTATTCTTCCGTAAAACGGGCAGTCAGTACCTGGATTGGGATTTTTGATGAAAGGTCCGTGGACCGGATTACAGATAAGCTGATGCGGCTTATGGGGAGATGTTTAAGAGAGCCGGAGTTTGTAAAAGAGCAGCTGAAAACCAACGATTCCATTGCTATCAGCTGTGCCCTCTGGGCCAAGGGTTTTTATGACGCAAAAGAAGGTGTCAGGGCGGTTTTAGAGCTGATTAAGAATGGTACAAAGAATCAGAAAATGACAGCTTCTTATTTTAACCGTACGCTTCAGGAAAGACGGCTTAAGGGAGCCGCCGCCAGGGAGGTCATTCTTACATATCAGGACGATCTGGAGCTGGTGGCCTGCTATATGCCATGTTTTATGGAGAATGCACAGGGATGTCTCAGGGAACTGCTGCTGGATAAAGGGACAAATTATTTTTCTCTCCGGGATCACAGTGCGTCTGCACCGAAGATGGCACTTCCGACTTCCTTTGACTTTTTTGACAGCGAGGAAGAGGCGAGAGAATTTTACCTGTGCCTGCGCCGGATCTTTGCGGCAATTCCCAAAAAAGGTGTGGATTTAAATCCATGTATTTTCCCGTGGTATCGTGTGGAATTATCAAAGTCGGATGTTGCAGTCCGCATGTGTCTCCTGGCATGGATGCTGCAGGATGAGGAATATATGGATGAGGCGGCTAAGATGATCCCGCTTATTGGCCAGGGGGAAACTTATGGCGCCAGTGGCCGTGCGCTGGCCGCCCGTGTGCTGCTTTACAGGCCAAAGACGCAGACAAAAAAGGAAGTGCTGTTTGAACTGCTTCATAATCCGGAAGAATATGCCATGGGCTCGGCGTTCAGGCTGACAGAGGCCATGGAGCTGACCGGAGAAGATTATAAGAAAATTGAGAAAAATCTGAAATATAAGAAGGGCCGCGCCGGAACACTGTCCTTGTTGAGAAAACAAAATCCGGCTGAACTTCGTGCGTGCATAGGAAGACTCCTGGAAGAAAAATCAGAAGAATGCCATATGGGCGCGCTGGATCTGGCATTGCAGGTAAAAAAGGAAAAGCCGGAGGAGTTTAAGGAAATCCGTCCGCTGCTTTCAGCGTTAAAAGATCCCACGGGAAAGGAACAGGTACTTTTAGGTGAGCTGGTGGGAAAAAGCAGTGAGGCACAGGATATTTTAAATACACCGGGATATGGGTTTTATGACACGACAAAAGAATGGGTTCTGCCTCAGGTCACAGTAGATTCAACCGGGACAGAGAAGCTGTTTGTGCATGGGGAAAAAGACTGTATTCAACTCCTTAAAAAATTAAACGCGCTTATTGAAGAGAATCAGACACTGGAATATACGACAACCTGGGGAGCGGAGAAAGTTCTCGGAACCGGACTGGAGCGCTGCAGATGGATTACCAATGATCCCGATGCAACGCCCCTGGACGCATATCCGTTCCGCAAGCTGTGGGAGAAGTTTTATGAAACAGAGATAAAAACGCCGGATATGCTTATGGAGCTGTATCTTTACCAGACCTGCCGGCACAGACGAAAGGATTATGAGAATAATCTTAATGTTTACAGGCTGGTGTTTGGAGGCCGGGAACCTTTTAAGGACCTGATGCAGGGGCTGCGTTACGGTGTTCAGGCCGGTACGGTGATCGATGTTTTGTTTATGGAGTATGTGCCACAGGAGCTTAGAAGCAGATGGGCCCTTGGGGTAACTGCGAAGCTGGTTTCTGTATTGGATGATTCCAATGACATGTATGAAAGCGAGGAACGCTATTACCGGGGAACGGAAATTGTCCGGAAACGGTCAGCAGAGCTTCCGATTTTTGCCAGTATGCTTGCCTGGTTAAAAAATGTTCCTGAGGAAGACTGGAAAAACAGCTTTACTCTGCGGTTTAAAATCAGGGAACGATATTCCAGGGTGTCCCTGGAGAAAGGTCCGCAAATCCGGGGGGAAGCTCTTGGTTCGGTTTTTGGCCAGGCGGACATTGTTCAGGCCTATGTACGGGGAATCTGGGACAAGGACCTGTTTTACAAGGCTATTTTTGATTTTATGGGTATTGGAAGTCTTTTCGGACCAATCAGCACGGTGGAGCAAAAAGGAAATGTCACTTCGAGAAATGCCAGAGTGGGAGAGCTTAACGCGTTCTTCGGTCCTGGAAAAATCGTGCCGGTGGATGGAAAGTACAGATTTGATGCCGTCGGAGATGAAATGCCGGAGATGACTCTGGCCCATATGCTTTATAAGGAGATCATCCCTGTGGTTCTCAAAGTAGAATTAAAGCGCGGGGAGCAGAGCACCCCGTTTTCCAGGCGTATCATGGATATCCGCATGATCTATGGAATTGATACGCTGATTCAGATACTAAGTGCTCTGGGGAATGATCCCCTGGATCGGAGCAGTTACTATTATGCTTCGAGAGAGGAAAGTAAGAAGGCTGTACTTAGCCATCTTTTAAAAGTCTGCCATCCGAAACCAGAGGAAACAGCCGGTGATCTGGGGAAAGCTTTGAAAGGGACGGATATTACAAAAAAGCGGCTGGTGGAAGCGGCCATGTATGCTCCTCAGTGGATTTCCATGGTGGAAGAGTATCTGGAGATGCCGGGATTTAAGAGCGGGTGCTATTACTTCATGGCACATACCAGTGAACGGATGGATGAATTTACCACCTCCATGGTGGCGAAATATACGCCGCTGACACCGGAGGAGCTGGCTGGCGGAGCCTTTGATGTAAATTGGTTTTCTGAGGCTTATGGAAAACTGGGAGAAAAGAATTTTAAGCTGCTTTATGATGCGGCCAAATATTCTTCTTCCGGTACGGCCCATGCCAGAGCAAGAAAATATGCAGATGCGGCTCTGGGAAAGGTATCTTTGAAGGAACTGAAGGCAGAGATTGATGCGAAGCGGAACAAAGACCTGCTGATGAGTATAGGGCTTCTTCCGCTGGATAAAGACAAAAAGAAAAAAGAAGTGCAGCTTCTGGACCGGTATCAGTATATTCAGAAGTATAAAAAAGAGAGCCGGAATTTCGGCGCTCAGAGACGTGCCAGCGAAGGACGCGCAGTGGAACTGGCACTTCAGAATTTAAGTGTCAACGCGGGATTTACAGATGTGACCCGGCTGACGCTCCGGATGGAATCAGAGCTTACGGAATCCTTTGGAGACTATTTTGAATGGCAGACACTGGAAGGAGATGTCTCTCTTAAGCTCCTCGTGGATGAAACGGGAAAGAGCAGCCTTTTATGTGAAAAAGCGGGAAAGAGCTTAAAATCCATTCCGGCAAAATATAAGAAAAATGAGATGGTTCTCCGGTATCAGGATGCCAATAAAAAGCTGAAGGAGCAATACAGCCGGACGAAGCAGATGATGGAACAGGCCATGGAGGACAGGACTACCTTTGAAGTCTGGGAGCTTTTAGAGCTGAAAAATAATCCGGTGGTGCGGCCCATCGTAGAACCGCTGGTTGTGAGAGCGGTAAACGAGGGGACATCGGCCGGTGGCGAGGGCCAGGAGGATGTTTTAGAGGGAACGGTGCGCGTAGGATTTTTAACAGAATCCGGCCTGATGGACTGGTCTGGTACTCTGACGGAAATCGGGGCAGATGAAAAAGTCTATATTGCCCATCCCTATGATCTCTATGAAACAGGATGCTGGCATGAATATCAGAAGGTACTGTTTGACAGAAAGATCCGCCAGCCTTTTAAGCAGATTTTCCGTGAGTTATATGTAAAGCTTTCTGAGGAGTTAAATAAAACAGAATCTCTGATGTTCGCCGGAAATCAGATTCAGCCCCAGAAGACGGTGGGAGCCTTAAGAAGCCGTCGCTGGGTAGCCGACTATGAAGACGGACTTCAGAAGATTTATTATAAGGAGAACATTGTTGCCAGAATTTATGCCATGGCCGACTGGTTCTCTCCCAGTGATGTGGAGGCACCGACACTGGAATACGTGGTATTCTATGACAGGAAAACCTTTAAGCCAATGAAGGTTACAGAAGTTCCGGATATCATTTACAGCGAAGTCATGCGGGATGTGGATCTGGCTGTCAGCGTGGCCCATGCCGGAGGGGTAGATCCGGAGACCAGCCATTCCACTGTCGAAATGCGCCGTGCCATTGTGGAATGTAATCTGGAGCTGTTTAAAATCAAAAATGTTGCCTTGGAAGGAAACCATGCTGTTATTGACGGGAAACTGGGACGTTATACGGTCCACCTTGGAAGCGGCGTGGTACATCAGATGGGAAACTCCATGCTGTATGTGGTTCCGGTGCATTCCCAGCACCGGGGCAGGATGTTCCTGCCGTTTCTTGATGATGATCCGAAGACGGCGGAAATCTTGTCGAAAATTATTCTGTTTGCAGAAGATACAAAAATCAAGGATCCCGGCATTCTATCGCAGATACGGTAAAAATCAGGAGGAATCTCAGAAAGAGATTCCTCCTATTGGTGTTTTAAGCGGCTCATAACCTGAAACATTTTATGGATATCTACCGGTTTTGCCAGATGTGCATTCATACCGGCATCCTTTGCCAGGGCAATATCTTCGTCAAACGCATTGGCAGACAGAGCGATGATGGGCACGGTTTTTGCATCTGCCCGGTCCAGGCCGCGAATTACCCGCGATGCCTCATATCCGCTCATGACCGGCATCATCAAATCCATAAGTACACAGTCAAAGACTCCCGGCTCAGATGCCGTGAATGTATCTACGGCAACCTTTCCATCGTTGGCGGTCACGACCTTTGCGCCTGCATCCCTTAGAATAAACTCCACAATTTCACAGTTGATTTCATTGTCCTCCACCAAAAGGACACACATACCGGCAATATTGTCTGGTATATTGCGGTCATCCCCTGAGGATTGCCCGCTTTGTTCTTCATCGACACGAACAGACAGAGCGATCCGGACCACACTTCCCTTGCCGACCTGGCTGTCAACCTCGACGGAACCGTTCATCTGTTCCACCAGCTTCTTTACGATGGACATGCCGAGCCCAACGCCGCTGTAATGGGTCCTTGCGCCCTGGTGCTCCTGAGCGAAGGGCTCAAAAATATGCTCTTTAAAATCCTCTCCGATGCCGATTCCCGTGTCACTGATTACGAATAAAAAGCTTGCTGTTTTGTCCTGGAAGCCAGTTTCCTCTGCCTTGATGGATACAGAACCGTTGGGGCGGTTATATTTGATTGCGTTGTCAATGACGTTCATCAGGATCTGTCTCAGATGCAGCGGATTTCCGATAACCTTGCTGTGCAGCAGGCCGGAGTCCTCCACCTCCAGACGGATTCCATTTTCCTCAGCCTGGGCGTACAGGATGGTAATACAGTCCGCCAGGGCATCATGAAGGTCAAAAGGTTCTTCTGTTTCTGCCAGCCTTCCACTCTCCAGTTTGCTGACCTGAAGCACATCGTTCACCAGGGACAGCAGATGCTCTGTTGACACACGGATTTTTCGCCGGCATTCACTCTGACGTTCCGGGTCATCCTGGCATTTTTCCAGAATGGACAACATCCCAAGGATACCGTTGATCGGCGTACGCAGGTCGTGGGACATACGAGAGAGAAATTCGCTTTTTGTGGAGTTCGCCTGTCTTACCCGTTCCAAAAGCTCCATAATGGACTGTTCCTGTTTTTTCCTTGTCACCATGGTCTCCGTGATGTCCTGGTGGTATCCGTTCAGACAGGCTCCCGGCTTCTTAAAGGTTTTGTCCGGTACGCCGCCGCAGCGGACATAGATTTTCCCAAGCTGGGGATGGTTCCATGGGTAGATTACCTCAGAACGTCCGGTTCCCAGCATTTCCTGCACAGCTTCCTGCACCATCTCCGAGTAGTCAGGCTCAACACGCTCAAACCAGTGGCGGTAGCATTCCTCCGGTGTAATTTTATCAGATACGCCCAGAAGAATCCGCATGGTCCGGTCGGCGTACATTCTCGGCTGACAGCCTTCCTCCAGCTCGATTGTCCAGATACCTGTTCTGGCGCCTTCCAGGATGTCTTCCAGGCTCCGCCTTGCTTCCAGTCTGTATTTTTCTTCCTGCTTCACCACGGCATTGACATCCCGCAGAGCAAAAATGACACAGTTCTCCTTTGCCGTTCTCTCTGTGGCGGAAAAATGAATCTCCAGATGCTTCAGCCCGGAAGCGCCGTTGTTTACCTGATGCCGGACGGAAAATTTCTTCTTAATCTGGAGCTGCCTCAGTACATAATCTTTTTGGGTCACGGTACGCAGACGTTCCTGATCCTCAGAGACCACATAGCAGGAGATATACCGCTCCATGGCAGCCTCATAGCCGTTCTCAAAATAGGCGGCCCAATCCATACCCATTTGCTCGCTGTTCCGATACAGCTCACATTCACCGGTGTCAAAATTTACCTGATAGATGCTCAGATAATCAACACTGAGAGCATGGAGAATATTGTAGCTCCGCTTTTGCAGCTCGCGGACCAGATTACGCCGCTTCAGGGAGGATACGATAAAGTATGCTGCGGTCTGAAGCATGTTAGAGGCATATTCCAGTAACTTCACAGGGGGATTATCCACTCCGTAAAAGCCGATGATCCTCTTGCCGTCATAAAGGGGAACCACCACGAGGGAACGTATGCCCTGCCGCCTCAGAGTCTCATACTGAAGGGGATCGGTTTCCTGAATGTCTTCCAGGCGTTCAATGACAATATGTCTGCCGACGCTGAACTTCCGGTACCAGCTTGCACATACCTCAGGAGGAACATTCTGAAGGTTCTCCTTTTCGGGTTTCACGCCATCGGCGGTCCACTCATAGGTGTTGTCGTCACAGCCGGAACTGTTTTGTTCAAATATATAAGTCCGTTCCCCGTTCAGTGCTTTTCCCAGGTGCTCTAACAGAACCTGCAGCGAATCATCCGGGAGTTCCTCCAGCAGGGCGGCGCGAAGCCCCTCGTTGATAACTGCCTCCAGATTCTGAACATTCTGCATGCCGTTTTGCTGTTCATGAGTTTTGATATCCGAAGGCCCTTGCCCGCCCTGTTTTAAAATCTCCCCTGAATAATCCATATGCCAACCCCCTACATTGGTCGTTCTCCGGTCATACTTTGTTTCTGTCTGTTTTATAAATCATACAATAAAAATCGGTGTCATAATAACATGTACTTCCCGGTCATGTCAATCATGTATGGAAAAAAACGCATAGCAACCAATTAGCAGGAGGCTCTAAGGAAATGCTGATTTAATCAGCATTTCCTTAGAGATATTTTGCGACAGCGGCATCAATCATGTCGCAGATTTTGCTGATGATGGCATCATCCTCCGGAACCAGATTTACAAGCGGAGCGCGAACGCCGCCCAGCTCCAGACCTTCACGTTTCTTAAGAACAGCCTTGATAGCAGCATACATATTTCCTTTACAGGAGCAGAGAGCGTAAATGATGTTGTTGATATCATACTGAAGAGCACGTGCCTTCTCCTGATCATTGGATTTTGCCAGTTCGAACAGCTTTAAATAAAGTTCCGGGCATGTGGAGTAGGTTCCGCCGATGGCGCCGTCAGCACCCATCATAAGGCCGCTGATCAGCTGCTCGTCCGGACCGTTGAATACTACGAACTTACGTCCGCCCTGTGTGCCTTCATATTTAAACATCTGAATATCCTGAACCGGCATGGAGGAGTTTTTAACACCGATGACATTGGGGTTCTTTAACATTTCGTGCAGCAGGGGCATGGTCAGGGCAACACCGGCAAGCTGCGGAATATTGTAGATGATGAAGTCTGTGTTGGGAGCAGCGGCAGAAATATCATTCCAGTACTTTGCAATTGCATGTTCCGGAAGACGGAAGTAAATCGGAGGGATGGAAGCGATGGCATCAACGCCAAGACTCTCGGCGTGACGGGCCAGCTCCTGGCTGTCTGCTGTGTTGTTGCATGCAACATGGGCGATGATTGTCAGCTTGCCTTCAGCGGCAGAGACCACATTCTCAAGAAGAAGTTTGCGGTCGGCGACGCTCTGGTAGATGCATTCGCCTGAGGAACCGCCGACATAAACACCTTTTACTCCCTTTTTAACAAGGAAACGTGTGTAAGCCTGGACTCTTTCCGGAGAAATCTGTCCTTCGTCATCATAGCAGGCATAGAATGCAGGGATAAGGCCCTGGTATTTGGAAATGTCTTTCATAATAATCAACCTCTCTTTTTAAATGATGTGTTAGCGCAGCAGTTCAGATAGGTCTCTGACAGGCGTCACCGGCGCCTGGGACTGCGAAGCGATTTTAAATGGCCGTATGCGGTAACAGTTCAGGTTATCTGAACGGTTATGTGTCAGTTACATCTTAACTTTAAATACGGTTTTCGTAACATCCTCCGGTTCGCTTACCATGATTTTTAATTTGTGGGCATCCCCCGGGAATACGACCAGAAAAGAATCAGGTTTCAGAATGACCGAAAGCTCCTCAGGACCTTCTAAAGCCTGGAAATCATTTTCCGGAACGGATTTTGTCACAGTCAGGGCATCTGCGCTGCTTACGGCAATCCGTTCTGAGCCGCTTCGCATAATCTGGATATCAGCAAATTTTTCGTGAGCTTCAAAAAAGCACTCACTTTCCGGTACTGTCTGGTACGCATTAAAGAATGCCCGGACATCCTGCCCTTTTAGTTCTATTTTTTCAGGCATGTCCGTAAGATGTTCTGCTATATAATTTAGGGCAAGATCCAGATTTTCGTTAATGCCGAGATATTTTCTGACATTGGAAAGTCTGTCGTAAATCATATGGCCTCCTTTATGCCTGTTCCAGAATTTCGCCCATCATCTGATCCAGCTGGATTAAACAGCGGGGAAGATGGAACGGACCCTTGAAGGTAGAACCTTTGGTTGAGGGCATCGTCGGCTTTCCGTCACGGCGGAGATAACCATACCATTCACCGTATTCAGGATCGGAGAAATGCTCCTTGCAGTAATCAAGGGTCTTATAGAACCAGTCAAGATATTTCTCGTCTTTGGTATCGCGGTAAAGCATCATGGACGCGATAAGAATCTCATTGTGGGGCCACCAAAGCTTCATGTCATGCTCATAAGCTTCCGGCGGAAGTCCGAGACAATCCACAAAATAAAGCAGTCCGCCATATTCCTTGTCCCATCCGAGATCAATGGCCCAGTCAAAAATCTGTGCTGCTTTCGGAATCAGGCTGGTATCTCCGGTACGTCTTGCGTGCTCCAGAATGAACCATACGCCTTCGATATCATGGCCGGGATTTACGGTACGGCCTTCCGTATAGTTTAAGCGTGCAGTTCCGTCAGGAGCGACATTCTCCAGAAGACATTTTAAATCCGGTTTTACAAAGTACTTAAAGATCTCGTCCACACTCTGCTGTGCACGGTCTTCGTATTCCGCTTTATGTTCCGGGTCTACTCTCAGAAGAATGCTGATTACATTTAAAATAATCATGGGCTGGCCAAAGGAACGTCCGGAACGCGTTTCCGGAATTGTTTTTGGCCCCATTCCTACCGGATCGTTACCGCCATGGGACAGATCCCAGTAGAGGTTATATGCGCGGCGGGCGCGTTCCAGGCATTCTTTATCACCGGTAACACCGTAATATTCAGCATTTGCGCTGGCATAAAAGGCCTCCGAGAAGAAGTAACGGCGCTGACGCAGAGGTTTTCCGTCCTCAGTAACAGTAAAATACATACGGTTTCCGGCATCACGGTTAATACAGTGAGCTTCCATGAAATCAAGGCAGCTCTTGCTGGCATCCAGCCACTCCTGTTTTATGCCATATACATGGCACATGTGGGCAAACATCCAGCCGCAGCGGCCCTGCATCCATACGCTTTTATCCGTTGAATAGACTTTGCCTGTACGGTCCAGACAGGTATAAACTCCGCCATAAACAGGGTCCATACCATGCTTCAGCCAGAAATCTACAACCGTTGCAAGTTCAGAGCGGACCCACTCCCGTTCGGCCAGGAATTTTTCTCGATCCATAGCAAATCCTCCTTACTAATTATCGTATCCCGGATGTTATTTTACGTAACAGCTCAGATACCATCTGGCCGTGCAGGCCTGCCTGGACTGTCACTATTTCGCATCTTAGATATACCTCTACTGTATCACTATGATAAAATTTTTTCAACTAAATTGTGGAAGAATACCAGGTTTCTTTTTTGTTGTCAGGACGGTAAAAATATGGTAAAATTTTCTGGAAAAAGGATTCCCTGATGGGAGGTTTTGGTAATGTTTAACAAATTGATGGATTCAGATAACGGGCTTGTGATCACAATGAACTGGATAACGGACTGTCTGTTTTTAAGTATGCTGTGGCTGCTTTTTTCCGTATTCCTGATTCCTCTTGGTCCGGCAACAGCAGCTCTTTATGACACGGTGGTTCACACCTTCCGGATGGGAGAAAAGGTAGTTTACAGGAGATTTTTCAGATCCCTGAAGAGAAATTTGAAAACGGGAATTCCGGCAGGGGTAATTGTACTGGCAGTGGGAGCAGCCAGCTTTAAAATATGGAATCTGCTGGGAGCAATGGCCTCTGAAAGTCAGACAGGATATGCTCTTTTATGGGGATTTTTTGTGGTGCTTATGGTGGTACTTGGGATGATTAGTTTTCTGTTTCCGCTGCTGTCCCGCTTTGAAACAGACATTCCCGGGCTTTTCAGAAACTGCGTCCTTATGTGCATGGCGAATCTGCCGAAAACCACAGCCCTGAGTCTTTTGAGTGCGGTAACCATATGGATTTGTATGTGGCTGTGGTGGCCGGTAATTTTTATGCCCTGTTTATGGGCCCTGGCCGCCAGCTTTTTTATTGAACCGGTGTTCGCCCCCTTTCTGCCTTCTGAGCCGGGAGAAGAGGAGGAACGATAAGACTAAAACCGGCACAAAACAAAAATTTTTTATGAAACCAGTTCTGGAATAAAGGAGCCCAAGGCTGCGGCCAGAGCAGCATGCCCCCGCTTTGTCAGATGCATGCAGTCAACTTTATTGAATTCGCAGCCTAAGCTCCCGGCATCAAGGAAGTGGACACCGGGAAGTGCACAGACAGTTTTATATTCTTTTGCAAGCTGTCTGGACTTTTCTACACAATCCGTTCCCATGGTCCGGACAATTTCTTTTTCGAGGATTCCTCCATCAATGGGCGGGGGAGCTATTACAAGAATATTGGGCTGACAGCGCCAGCATTCCACGGTCATGGCTTTTTTTACGAGGCGGCTCATTCCAAGAGCAATGCAGGGAGCGCTGGCAGAAAAATATTCTTTGGTGTCGTTGGTTCCCAGCATTATGATCAGAAGGTCAATCTTTTCGTGACTTTTCAGGCAGGGGGCAATGGTATCAATGGCGGCCAGGCCCTCGAGAAAGGGGTCAGGAAATACAGTGGTACGGTTAGACAGACCTTCTTCAATGACCAGATAGTTCCCTCCCAGTTTTTTCTGAAGCAGCGTTGTCCAGCGTTCATTTTCATTAAAACGGGTACTGCCGTCAGCGCAGTCAGAAGGATCGGCACAGTAGCCATGGGTGTTGGAATCTCCAAAGCAGAGAATATGTTTTTTCATATCAAGAACCAATCTTCCGTATTTTTATCAGACCAGCGTCGGAACAAGGGTTCCGAGGGCTTTGGCCAGGGTGGCATGACCATTTCTGGTCAGATGCATATAGTCAATCCGGTTAAACTCGCAGCCTAAGGCTCCGGCATCAAGAAAATGAACACCAAGGAGCTCACAGATGGCCTGATATTCTTTTGCTAACCCTTTTGCTTTCTCCGCACAGCCTTTTCCCATAGTTCCGGATACTTCGCTGGAGAGCATTCCCTCACCGATTGGGGGCGGTGCGATTACCAGAATATTGGGCTTTCCGTCCTTCCAGGCTTCCACGGACATGGCTTTCTTTACAAGACGGCTCATCCCTAAAGCGATACACGGAGCGCTGGCGGAGAAACGGTCCTTGGTATCGTTGGTGCCCAGCATGATAATTAAAAGATCAATCATTTCATGGCTTTTCATGCAGGGAGCTATGTAATCAATAGCAGCAAGGCCTTCAAACAGCGGATCCTGAAATACGGTGGTGCGTCCGGACAGACCTTCTTCAATAACCAGATAGTCCTCACCCAGTGTTTCCTGAAGAAGCTTCGTCCACCGCTCTGACTCATTAAAACGAATGCCGCCGTCTGCACAGTCAGACGGGTCTGCACAGTAACCATGCGTATTGGAATCTCCCAGGCAGAGAATATGTTTTTTCATAAAAATAGGTTCCTCCCTCCGAAAATAGATAGTCTTTTTTATTGATTTTAAGAATATCATTATTATAGAAGATGGTCAAGCTGTCTTCTCAGAAAAAACCGTTACCGCAGACGGTCATTTAAAATTGCTTTGCGGCAGACCGTATGCCCGCGGCCACTGCGCTTTCCTGTGGCCAGCGCGGTGAATGCGTAAATCTATCTGAACTGTTATCTGAAATGTTCAAAAATAAAGATATTTTGCATGCCAGTATTGACAAATTGAGAAAATTTGTGTAAAATTTATAAATATAGAAGCCATGTCCATGGTGACATTGTGCAAAATAATTATTTATGAGGAGAGGAATGTAAAATGAAAAGAAAATCACTTGCTGTGCTTTTGGCTGCATCCATGGTTATGTCTATGACCGCATGCAGCAGCAAACCGGCTGAAACAACGGCAGCAGCCACTGAAGCGGCAAAAGAAACAGAAGCAGCGACAGAAGCAGCGAAGGAAACATCAGCAGCTGCTACGGAAGCTGCAGGTGCGCCTGTTGAGCTTTCTCTGTGGACCTACCCGATTGGTGACTGGGGAGATCAGGCGACTGTTGACGGATTAGTTGCAAAGTTCAATGAGGCACATCCGGAAATTACCTTAAAGGTTGAGTACCTGACCTATCAGGATGGCGATGACAAGGTAAACACGGCAATCGAAGGAAAAACTGCTCCTGACATTATTATGGAGGGACCGGAGCGTCTTGTAGCTAACTGGGGCGCAAAAGGTGTTATGGTTGATCTTTCCGATCTCTGGACCGATGCAGTAAAAGGCGATACCTATGCTTCTGTTGAAGCAGCCTGCCACGATGCATCCGGCGCTTACTATGAATATCCGTTATGTATGACTGCTCATTGCATGGCGATTAACCGCGATGTATTTGAAGAGACAGGTGCATGGCAGTATGTGGATGAAGCAACACATACCTGGACAACAGAGAACTTTTTAAAAGCAGTTCAGACTCTTTATGATGCAGGCTATACAAACGTTGGCGCAGTATTCTGCGGCGGCCAGGGCGGCGATCAGGGTACACGCGCTCTGATTAACAATCTGTATGGCGGCACTTTCACAAATGCTGATCACACAGAGTATACAGCAAACTCCGCTGAGAATGTAAAAGCTCTGGAAACTCTGGTTGCTCAGGACGGTATCAACTTTGACCCGGCTATTGTAGGCGGCGATGAGATTAACCTGTTCGTGCAGGGAGTCCTTCAGATGGCATTCTGCTGGAATATTGCTCAGGAAGTAAACAATGCAGACACACTGACTTTCGATGCATTCCCGATGGCATTCCCGTCTGACGATGGTGTTGCAGAGCTCTGCGGCGGTATCTGGGGCTTCGGCGTATTCAATAACGGCGATGAGGCTAAAATCGAAGCCGCTAAAACTTTCATCAAGTGGGCCTGTGATGAGAACACAGAGGATTGCGTAAAGGCTTCCACATACTGGTCCACACGTGAATCTCTGGCAGATATGTATGCAGGAGACGAGATGAAGACAGAATATGGCCAGTTCATGCAGTACATGGGCGATTACTATCAGGTAGTTCCCGGCTGGGCAACAGCACGTACCGAATGGTGGAATATGCTTCAGAAAGTCGGCGCAGGCGACGATGTTGCAGCATCTGTTGAAGAATTTGTAAAAAATGCAAACGCGGCAGCAAAATAATTCCAGTGTAACAGTTCAGCCTTGCGGAGATTTCGAGCTAAAAAAGCGTTGAAAACTTGTTTTCATAAGCGTTTTTCACTCGGAATCTTCATAAGGCGGACGCCCGGCGCTTCTTGTCTGCGGCACGCGGACAAGAAGATGCAAGGCTGAACTGTTACTGTAAATTAAGTGAAGAATACCGCCCCTTCGCCAGACCGGTCCGGGATGGGAAGGGGCGGATTTTTTAGACTGAGAGGGGGATGTTCTTGGCTAAACAAAATAATGGAAAAACTCATAAGCTGATGATGCAGGAAACTGTGGCGTCTTACTTATTCCTTTTGCCGTTTCTTATTTTTTTCGTAGGCTTTGTGGTATATCCAATGTTCATGTGTGTGTATACGAGCTTTTTCGATGCCACCATGGGACGCGCCGACATTTTCATCGGTTTTCAGAATTATGCGGAGCTGGCTGGAGACCCGGTATTCTGGAAGGGACTTAAAAACACGTTGATTATTGTTTTGGTTTCTGTTCCTGTCACCTGTATTTTTTCACTCTGGGTTGCCAATTGCATCAGCAAGATGCCGGTTGCGGCAACCTCTGCATTCCGCTGTATTTTCTATCTTCCGGTTGTTACCGGTTCTGTTGCCGTTACCATGGTGTGGAAATGGATGTTTAACAATTATTACGGCATTCTGAATTATATCGGAACCGCCACCGGAGTAATTGATAAGAACATCAACTGGCTGGGCGATGAGAGGTTTGCTCTTGGATGTATTATTTTGATTCTTCTTACCACATCCGTGGGCCAGCCCATTGTTCTTTACGTATCAGCCCTCGACAACGTGGATAAGTCTCTGGTTGAGGCGTCCAGTGTAGATGGCGCCACAGATTTTCAGACTTTCTGGAAAATCAAATGGCCCCAGATGATGCCTACTACTTTATATATTCTGGTTATTACAACGATTAATTCGTTCCAGTGCTTCGCCCTGATTCAGCTTCTTACTTCCGGCGGACCGAAGAACTCCACCATGACTATCATGTACTATATTTATTATAACGCATTCAAGCTGTATCGCTATGGCTACGGCAACGCAATGGGCGTTATCCTTGCCCTTATCATCGCGCTTCTGTCTGCCGTTCAGTTCAGGCTTGGACAGGAAAAGAATTAAGGAGGGGCAGATATGGCAGAAAAGAAAAGATCTGTTTATGATATTGTGTCATTCGTGTTGATTACGATTGTTGCGATCCTGTTTACCTTCCCCCTGTACTGGATTATTACCGGATCATTTAAAACAAAGATGGACATCATGTCCGTTACTCCGGTGTGGTGGCCTTCAGAGTGGGTGATGGATAACTACGATACCCTTATGAGTAAGAGGACGGCTCCCCTGTTTGAGTTCTTTGGAATTGCAGGGCCGACCATTCCGGCTGCAGTCCGCTGGGTTGTCAACACGGTATTTATGTCCGTTACCTCTATGATCCTTACCTGTATCACGGCGGCAATGGCCGGATATGCCCTCGCCAAGAAGCGATTCTTCGGACGTGGAATCCTGTTTTCCCTGATTGTCTGTGCAATGGCTCTTCCAAAGCAGGTTATCCTGATTCCCCTGATTCGTGAAATGTCTGCTCTGAAACTGTATGATACGCTCTGGGCGGCAATTATCCCGATTGTGGGATGGCCTTTTGGTGTATTTCTTTTAAAACAGTTTTGCGAAGGCGTACCGGGAGAAATGATTGAGGCGGCCCGTATTGACGGCGCAGGGGAAATCCGTACCTTTGTGGATGTGGTAGTTCCGATGATCAAGCCTGGTATTGGAGCCCTGGCAATCTTTACATTCATCAACTCCTGGAATGATTATTTCATGCAGCTGATTATGCTTACTTCAAATTCCAAGCTGACGATTTCCCTCGGTATTGCTACCATGCAGGCGGAGAACTCCACAGATTATGGTCTTCTGATGGCTGGTTCCGCGCTGGCGGCGGTTCCGATTATCATTGTATTCCTGATTTTCCAAAAATACTTTACAAAGGGAATTACCCTTGGTGCTGTAAAAGGCTAAGAGAAAATAAAAAGACCGGGTTTTGCATGGAAATGCGAAATCGGGTCTTTTTTTGTTGTTAAAATTTGACAAAGAATAAAAGAATTTTTAGAAAATATTGTTTGATATGCTTGTCGATGAGAACTATTTATGATAGAATAATAAAGACTCCCAAAGTTGTTTTTATTTCGTCTTTCATTTTGTGCAGAACGCTGTGTAAGGGCAGAAAACGAAATGGAAAAGAAAGAGACTGCTTTGAACCTCAGGTATATGGAGGCGTTGGAAGATTAAAAAAAGGAGAAATTTTTATGAAAAAAAGTGTATCTCGCGTAATGGCAGCAGTAATGTCGGCTGCCGTACTGGCTGGAGCTCTTACCGGCTGCGGCAGCAAAACGACGGAAACCCAGGCGGCAGCAACACAGGCTGCAGCCGAAACCCAGAAAGAAGCAGCAGGTACAACTACGGCTGCAGCAGCTGCAGCCCCCGCAGAGTCCACAGGGGACAAAACTCTTAAACTGGTACTTTCCACAAACGATGGTTCCACAAAAGATGACCGTGTGCCGACTCCATGGCTGAACCATAATATGGCCACAAATCTTATGTGGCGCAGTCTCTTGCTGGCAGACAGTTCTTTAACAAAAACGTCTCCGGATCTGGCTGAAAGCGTAGAGATCAGTGAAGATGGTCTTACCTACACAATCACCATGAAGGATGGATTAAAGTGGTCTGATGGCGAGGCTCTTACTGCTGACGATGTTTTATGGTCTATTGACGCTGTTATGGCAGCAACCAATAAGAACTCTATTTACTCTGCAGCATTTGGTAAGATTACCGAAAAGAGCGCAGATGGCAATGTAATTACAATGAAGCTGGATTCTCCGTATGCTTCCATGCTGGACATCCTTGCACAGTTTTCGATTCTTCCGAAGCACAGTCTCGAAAGCGCAGATGCTGCTACTATCGATGCCGCCGATTTCTGGAAGAATCCGGTTACTTCCGGTTATTACATGATGGATGAACTCAATGTTGGAAACTATTTCACATTAAAACTGAACCCCAACTATGAGGGGACAGCTCCGAAAATCGAGAAAGTTACAGTTTCCTTCGTTACAGATTTCCTTACAGCAGCACAGTCAGGCAGTGCAGATTTCCTGTACGGTAACGCTTCTGACCTTGTAGAAGGTATGGAGTCTCTTGGAAATTATCAGTCTATCCCGGTAGATGTTCTTTTCTATAAATACTTCCTCTTCAATATGAAAGGCGTTGACGGCAAAGAAAATGAGGCTATGCAGAACATTGAAGTTCGTAAGGCTTTAATCCAGGCCATTGACCGTGCGACTCTGGCTGCCCTTTATCCGTCTGCAATGGTATTGAACAGTGGTGTTCCCAATGCGAATGAAGCCTACAACGGCTTTGAGTATACATACGATGCAGAGGCTGCTAAGGCTGCAATCGCTGCTTCCGGTTATGACATGACCCGTCCGCTTCGCATTTGCTACTACAACAATGACCAGACCTCCATTGACCTGATCAACATGGTGGTTTACTACCTGGAGCAGACCGGTCTTAAAGTAGAGGCTACTCTTTCCAATGATGGTACCACAGATCTGTTTACAACACGTGAATATGATATGGGCTTCAAGGGCAAGAGCTCTTTCTCCATGGAAGAGTGGTATTCTGAATATATGAGTACCGATGCCCTGTTCGGAAATGTATTCGGCGGCGACACCGCATTTGATGAGGCAATTGCAGAGCTTTCCGCATCCACAACACAGGAAGCCAAGAATGAGGCATTAAAGAAGCTTCAGGCTCTTGAGCAGGAAAAGGTTTATAAGGTTCCGGTATTTACTGTTGGCAACTATGTATTTGTCAGCAATAATGTTTCTGTTCCGTCCGGTGTTGAATTCTGCAACCCGCTGTACATGTGCGATATTAATTATGCGAATTGGGAAATCAAATAGGAATCCATTGAAAATCACCTATGCAGAGGGATTTTTATAACAGTTCAGAGGGTATCTGAACTGTTACAGAATTTTGGGATTCCACGTACCCTCAAAAAGCCGCCTGCAAGTGAAAGCAGGTGCGTGAGAAGGGAGAGACGAAAGCCGAACCCTGCGTCTCTCCCTTCTTGTATATAGATATATGGCAAAAACTAACTGTATGATACCAGGGTCAAAATACGTTACTGTTCACTCCATGACTAATCACTCCGCTGATTAGTCATGAGCCAATACCGTTATGGGGCCAAAGCATATGC
>ERZ808051.253-NODE-253-length-68132-cov-16.567085_pt1 | contig 68132 bp, 65 predicted proteins | sample MGYA00380199_ERZ808051 | MGnify/ENA primary metagenome ERZ808051 (study PRJEB31490, sample SAMN06133391) | mouse gut metagenome | isolation source: J11 | host: mice | place: China: Chengdu | collected 2015-05 ... | reverse complement strand
ACATCAATCGCTGCCTGGTGGAAGAATAACAGCTTCACAGAAAAGGCAAGAATAGCTGATATTTATCTTGAAGGACTTAGGGAGGAATAAATTATGAATTTTTCAAAAGTATTTGAGGCACTTAAGAATGGTGAGAAAATAAAGCTTTCACACTGGACAGGATATTGGCAGTTGGAAAACGGTAAGGTAATGATGCATTGCAAGAACGGTGATGTTATTGACCTTCAGGACAGCAAGGATATTGTTTATACTCTGTCAGGAATTGCAAGTGATGATTGGCAGATTGTTGATAAAGATTACAATGTTTCCGAACTTGTTAAAACAATGCAGTTTGGTGAAGCAATCAGAATGATGAAGCAGGGCAAAAGAGTTGCTCGTCTTGGTTGGAATGGAAAAAGTCAGTATATTGAACTGGCGACTTGCATTTCTTACAAAGACACAAACGGCGAAATTGTAAATTGTGAACATGCAGCAATAGGAAATAAAGCAATAGCCTTTGTTGGAACAAGTGGCGTTCAGATGGGTTGGCTTGCTTCACAGGCAGATATGTTAGCTGAAGATTGGATTATTGCAGAATAGGAGGAGTAACTATGTTTCATTACAATCAGAATGATTACGGTGATTTGTCATACAACAAGCCTGACGGAACAAAGGCAACCATAGCAAGCGGCGGCTGTGGCGTTGTGTCGGCCTGTATCGCAGTGAATAACGCTTGCGGTAAGGAATTGTATACAGTAAAACAAATGAGGGACTTAGCACAGTCCTGCGGTGCGAGAACAAATAACGGTACCGATATGGATAAGCTCCTCAAGGCAGTATGCAAGGCTCATCCTGAGCTCAGTTACAAATCAACTCAGCTGAATAAGGAATTAATCTCACATCTTGATAAAGGCGGCAAGGCTATCATCAATCAGGGAGACCAGTATAACGTCTTTTCAACGGCAGGGCACTTCGTGGCAGCAGTGCAGCTCTTTGAAAATGATGTGGTGGATGTGTATGATCCGCAGATGTACGCAGGCAAATATCAGCAGTACAACAGACCGCAGAGAATTGTAATGGCAACCAAGTACGGCGCAAGGGTAACAATCAGTGAAATCTCCAAAGCAACACAGGACCGCAATCCTTGCTACTGGCTGATTACATACACCAAGCCGAAAAATGCAGAAGGGAAGGTGAACAAAGTGGCAAAATACGGCAATGCAGCAATGGTGTCAGCACAGACCGTCTATGCAGACAGCGACCTTACGCTGAAGGTAGGCAGTGTGTCAAAAAACGAAAGAGTCCTTCAGCTTGGCACTGGTGAAGGCAATCCTATCATCTCCTACAAAACCGATTCAGGCTATAAGACAGGCTTTGTGCGCAAAGGCTCGGTTAAGAAGGATTAGCAATTAAATAATATACGGAAATAATTATCCCCCAGCTCTTGCATCATTGCAGAATTGGGGGATTTTGTTCGTTATTTTGCACAATGAAGTGTACTTCATATTGTGCAGCTATACAAATGTTGATAAATTTTGACTTTTTTATGTTACTTTTAATTTGATATTCTACTTCATATACTGAAGTGTAAAATTTTTTATTTGATTTGGGTGTGGAATTATAATTTTATGCTTATAATATGTTATGGAGGAGTGTTAAGATATGGAAAAATATATGATAGAAATTAATGGAAGTCTAACTTCTTATGTATTTTATAATGAAATTTTATCAAAATTACACAATTATTATTTAGATGATAATAAACAAAAAAAATTGGTATTTGATTTTTCTTTGGTAAATTCAATAGATCCGTTAGTTATTCCAAATTTATTATGCATTGGATATATTATTAAAGAAACGAGCAATTATACACCGGAATTATATATCCCTAATAATATTAAATTTTCTGAATTAAAGAGGTATCTAAATGAAATTAATTTTATAAATTTAGCTGAAACATTTAATTTATATGATTTTGATGTTTCTGTTAAAGCTGGATGGAAAGAACAGGGAATGGATAAATTAAATACAACAATGTATTTTGAATACCCTAAATTTATTGATAATGATAATGTTGATGATTCTAAATTGCGTGATAGTATTGACAAAGCTGTAACATATAAATTCAATAGATTCTTTAATAAATTTCTATCATACTATAATAACTATAATACGCAAACAAATGTGTTATTGGAATTATCAAAAGAAATTATTGAAAACTCAATTATTCACGGAAATAGTTTTTCATTTGCTACCATTCAATACAATTACAATATGGAAAAAGTGTATTTATCGTTTTCTGATTGTGGACAGGGATTTTATAAAAGTTTTTATAATAAGATAAATGATAGTTTATTTGAGCCGAAATTAGATGGTAATATAAAGCAAAAAATAAGAAGCCTAAACAGTGAATTAGATGGAATTTTATTAGGGGTATATTTTAGATATGGTGAGTCTTTTGGTTTATATGATGCAGTGATAAAGGTTTTATCAAAAAATGGCACAGTTAGAATTCATTCAAATGATTCACAAATAATATTAACCTCAAATAGTCTGGTAGAACTTAATCTTTGTAAAAATGAAAGACAGTTTTTAGAAGCGCTAAAAAAGAAGAAAAACACCATAAGGAATAATTTGAAATATCAAGGTACACATATTGAAATAGAACTTCCGATTAGTAGAGGAGAAATTACTTCAAATGGAATATAATTTATTTTTTATAAAAAATCGAAATTCTGTAATAATACCACTTGCATATAATATTTTTATGTATAATTATATGACATCTAAGGACAAGTTGCCATATTATGAAAAAAATATAGGTTTACAGGACGAATTTGTTGATGTTTTGGAGACTAACTTGAAAAGTTTATACGATAGTGATTCGAATATGGTAATGCTTCTTGATTTTAAAAATATTTTTAGTTGTAATAGACCTTTTAAAAATTGTTCTAATACAGATTTCGTGAAAAATGTTGTTTTTGCAAATATTGATAATAATTTATCCGTGAAGAATAGATTGATAAGCTGTATTCCAAATTTAAAAGAAAAGCAGATTAATGGTGGAACATGTTTATGTATTGATCAAAGCAAAATTTCGCAAGTCGAAACGATTAATTTTAAAAAGTTATATGATGAATATATATTAAGATTATTAGAGAAAAGTAATTCGATAATTGATCATTCAGATAATTGGGTGTATTTAGATTCAAGTGGAGTATATGCTAATTATTATATAAGGATAAAAAATATATTTTATTATCCGGATATATATACTTATATAATATATCGACTGGTTGAACATATAAGCGAATTTCAAGATTTTAATAAAATTGATGCTTTAATTAGTACAAGCAAAACAGGCGGAATAATAGCAACTTTAGTCGGTGCTATGCTGGATAAAAAGGTTATACATTGTTTAGGTATAGGTCCTAAAAATGTAGCAGATATAGAAAATATTAATGAGAAAATAAGGACAAGTAAGAATTATTATCTTATATCAGATTTTGTTTGTTTGGGTACAGAAGTAAAGATTATTAATACTATTGTAACCTGTCTCAAGGCCAATATAATAGGCGGTGTTGCTGTAGCTTCGTATATTGATATTCAAGGTAATAATGATTATAGTACTTCTTCACTTAATAAAATATATCCATTATCTAATGTTAATGAGTGTGAAATTGATTTTAAAGTGTCTGTACTAAAGTAAGGAGAAAAATATGGATATAAATTACAGTTATAAACAGACAAATTGTTATGCTAATATGGATGCTCAACATCAAGCATCATTTGATAGATTGGTTAATGCATATGGCGAAAAGTTAAATAAAGGATGTCCTATAGGCAATGTTCTGTTTACAGCACATGACTTTAATAAACACTGCAATAATATTTTCAATATAATTGATAAAATTATATTGAAAAAACATACAGAATTTACCTGTAAAGAATACTATATTTTATGCTTGTCGGTTTTATTCCACGATATATCGATGTCTGTTGACATTAAGTGGGATAGAAAAAAACATTCAGTTCAATCCGCTGAGTATCTGAAAAAAGAGTTAAAAAATACAAGTTCGTCTATTGCAAAAGAAATAGACGAAACTTTATTGACCAGGAATGATATTAACACGATTGGATTAATTATATCTGCACATAGTGATGTAAAAGACGGCAGTTTAACACCTGAAGAAAATGGTGTTTATAATCCAAAATTGAAAACTAATATGGCTGGTGGAGTTAATGGGAAATTATTAGCGGCAATACTTAGGTTGGCTGATGAACTTGATATAACAAGCGATAGAATTGGCACGCAAGAGTTTGCTAATCAATTAGATGAAAACGATGAAATACAATTTGAATCAAAAAAGCATTGGGAAAATCTTCACTATTTTTCTGAGATAAAAATCGATTCTAATAATACAAGCGTTTTACAACTGTGTTGTGATGATGAATATATTTCTACTCGTCTTGATGATATACGAAATGTCTATGATCAAATAATAGCTGTAAAAAATAAAATACAAAAAGAATTAGACAGTCTTAATAAAGAGGTTTTTAGAAAATCAGAAAATGGAAGAGTAAACTTTCATATTGAAAGAATCGAAATTATGACGGATCTTCAAGAATTAAAAAATGTATTGGAAAATAAGGAAAGTTTCGATATTCCGCAGGTAAGTCCTGATAATATGTTGGAGAGAAAAAAAGAAACATTATGTCAAAATGATTGTGTTGCATTAAATTCAAATATGCCTAAAGTTCTAAAGGTAGAAACTTATAAAAGATTAAATGATTTCATAATTCAAAACGAACTGTTTAAGGGCGGACATTATCTGTTTACCGAAGAGTATTGTGCAATGGATTGGATAGATACTGCTGAGATAATAGAAACCAGTAAGATCTGTGAAGCTTGTATAGATGAATTTGCTGAGAATATTTTGGATAACGAACATAAAAATAATACATTAATCTTAGGATTGGATTTTTTAGGTAGTATTATTGCTTCGCAATTAGCCTTATATTTACATATGCCATTCCAATGCGTTATTCCGGCAAAATCGGAATATGAACATGCTATTGAAGATATATCTGATAAGTTTCCAGATGAAAAAAATATAATTATAGTAGCTGATGTAATATCTACATATAACACAATACTATCGGTAATAAATAGTTATGGATTAGAAGACAGAATTAAGGGTATATATACTATTTTATACAGAAATCCTAAGTTGTTTGATGAGGATAAAGGCAATAAATATAAAGAAATCACATATTGTATAAGTGATGCGTTCCCTATGAATATTAAAGAAAAGGAAACATGTAAGTATTTTATTGCTGGTGAATGTATTGCAGAAAATAAAAAATATGATATTAAATAGAATGATTTTAATTACAGTTGAATTTGTTATTATATCTTTTAACAATACAGTCCGCCGTATTGAGATATGATAATAGATGCGGCTTTTGGATCGGGTTTTTTAATATTTATAGGATATTGTAATTTCTTTACATAATTAAACATAGCTTCAGCTCCTTAAATTTCTGTTACATTCTATGCTGTGATTCAATAGATGTCACAGAATATTTCAAGTTGATTGCAGCTATATTAAATTCACAGCGTTAGCAAAAGGAACCTTAGATGTTTTGCATCTGAGGTTCCTTTTGCTTTGTATTTATTGATTATTTTTAGTGTTGAAGTTGTCAATAACGATATGATATCTGTCATACGCTTTTTTTACGGCATCGTCCCAGCTTATATAGATATCACTCTGTGCTTTTTTACCGACACGTTTAATAAGCTCTTTATTGTCCATTATTTTTGAAAGAATGGATGCAATTGAATGTGCACTTTCCATACAGAGAAAGCCTGTCTCACCGTCGATGATTCCCTCTGCTGCACAGCTTGAGCGAATCAGAAGACTTGGAGTAGCACAGGCAGCGGCCTCTCTTACAACAAGTCCGTTTGTATCAAATACGGACGGAAAAAGGAGAAGGTCGGAAATGCCGTAATATCCCTGTATTTCCTGCCTGTCAAGTATCTGACCTGTCCAGATTACATTGTTTCGGATTCCTGCTTTTACAATATATCGTTTAATTGCATTTTCATCAGCACCAAAGCCGAGCATAATCAGTTTGAAGTCTTTGCCCTCATTTTTAAGCTTAGCACAGGCATCAAGAATCAGCTGTATGTTTTTGTACCAAATCATTCTTCCGCAATAAAGAAATACAGGTATATTTTCAGGTATATTATGTTTTCTCTTAATCATCGCGGTATCTGATTCGGATACATCAGTGATGGGGAGATCGCAGCCGTTTGGCATTACGATATAATCGCCGTTATATCCTATCTTTCTGAGGGAATCTACAGTACCCTTGCTGGTTACCCATACTTCGTCAGCCGCATTTATATTATTGCATAAAAAATGATAAGCAAAATCCTTTGCAGGCTTTGTGGGTACACGCTTGTCAATATCATATTCATATTTGGTATGATATGTAAGTACAACAGGAATTTTCTTTTTTTCAGTAACACGGCGGAAATAATAGCTTGTGGCAAGGGGGGCGTGTGAGTGAAGTATGTCAAAATTCATATCAATTATCGCTTGATGCAGTTCATCCTTGAATGGCCAGCCGACGCTGTAGCCTTCCTTGGAAGGAATCCATAAGCTCTTATATCTGAATATCTGATAATCATATTTATAGTCAAGCTGATTCGGATTTTTTGGAGTTATGATAACTGCCTCACCATGCCGGCGGTTAATTTGATCTGCATAGTTTTGTGCAACATTGCTTATTCCGTCAGTGGTAGGGGGGAAGGCATCTGTGCCTATACCGACCTTTAGTTTGTTTTTCAAAAAATGATTCCTCACTTATCAAATGTTATTTGAATCATTCTATCATAAAAGATGTTTTATGTAAATATGATACAATATAATTTACTATGCGTTAATTATTTTAAAATATATCTTGATTAAGTTTTAAGGATATTCTATAATAGAAATGTATATTGTTTGAAGATAAAATCTATATTCATAGCTTTGTCTTCTGAAAGGAGAATATATGGGTCAGACTTATTCTGTATCGCTTGAAAAGATAATTGAATTACATAATCTTGAAGTTGTGTACCTTCCCAAAGAGGCAGAAAAAATATTGATTACTACAGCAGAAATCAACAGACCCGGCATTGTGTTAACCGGATACATTGATTATTTTGATCCGCTGCGGATTCAGATTCTCGGCTGGACTGAGCTCGGATTCCTTCAGAATATGAATGATGATGAGCGTGAAAAGGCTTTAGGCTACTGGCTCAGCCTCAGACCTGCAGCAGCGGTGGTTACACGAGGACTGGAAATTCCGGATTATTTTGTTGATGCCTGTAAAAAATATGAGGTTCCGCTTCTTAAAACGCAGGAGGAGACGTCACCATTTCTTGCTGCTCTGATTGCTTATCTTAATAAAGAGCTTGCTCCGAGAATTACAAGACACGGTGTTCTTGTTGAGGTATATGGTGAGGGTGTTCTGATTACCGGTGAAAGCGGTGCAGGTAAGAGTGAGGCTGCTATTGAGCTTATAAAGCGCGGTCACAGACTGATTGCAGATGATGCGGTTGAAATAAGAAAAATCAGTGATAAAACACTTATGGGCAATTCGCCCAGCAATATCCGCCATTTTGTTGAGCTGCGCGGCATAGGTATTATTGATGCAAGGCGTATATTCGGTATGGGTGCTGTTAAACCCAGCGAAAAGATTGATATGGTTATTCAGCTTGAGGCTTGGGATTCAACAAAGGCGTATGACAGACTCGGACTTGATAATGAGTATGCAAATATACTTGATGTCAGAGTTCCTGCAATTACGGTTCCGATTACTCCCGGACGTAACCTTGCCGTTATTGTTGAAACAGCGGCGATGAATAACCGTCAGAAAAAAATGGGATATAATGCGGCAAAGGATCTTATGATCAGTCTTGGCATGGAAGAAATGCAGCCGCAGGATATAGAAGTAGATGTTTGGCAAAGCTAAAGAGGAGGAAATAAGTTATGTATAGTATTGGTATTGATCTCGGAGGAACAAACATTGTTTCATCTGTTGTAAATGATAAGTATGAGATTGTTGCAACATCAAAGACAGCAACAAACAGTCCAAGAAGTGCTGAGGAAATTTTTGATGATATTGCGAAGGTATCATTTGAGGCTGTTGAAAAAGCAGGTATTACAATGAAGGATATTGATTCAGTCGGTCTCGGTACTCCTGGTACTGTAAACGGTGATGGCATTATTGAGTTTGCAAATAATCTTGTTTTTAATAATGTTCCTGCAAAACAGATGCTGATTGACAGATTAGGCATTGAAAGAGTTTATATTGAAAATGATGCAAACTGTGCAGCACTTGGAGAGGCTTATGCAGGTGTGGGCAATGGCGCAAAGGATTTTGTTGCCGTTACGCTTGGTACAGGTGTAGGTTCAGGTATTATTGTTGACGGTAAGATTGTGAACGGTGTAAACTTTGCCGGCGGCGAGTGCGGTCATATGGTTATTAATGTTGACGGTGAGCAGTGCACCTGCGGACGTAAGGGCTGCTGGGAGGCTTATGCATCAGCTACGGCACTGATCAGACAGACCAAAGAGGCTATGGAGGAAAATCCTGATTCTGTTATGCATCAGCTTGCGGCTGAAGAGGGCAAGGTTTCAGGCAGAACAGCCTTTGATGCAATGCGTAAGGGCGATATTGCAGGTATTAAGGTTGTTGACCAGTATGTAAAATACGTTGCCTGCGGACTTATCAATCTTGTCAATGCATTGCAGCCTGAGGTGATCTGTGTTGGCGGTGGTATCTGCAATGAGGGTGAAACGCTTATGAAGCCGCTTCGTAAATATATTGAGGCTGAAAGATATTCAATTTACAGTAAAATTCAGACTAAGATTGTTAAAGCACAACTTGGCAATGATGCCGGCGTAATCGGTGCAGCAATTCTTGGTAAGGTGAAAGACTGATTGGTGATTGTATTTGACAGAATTAATTGAACTTTGTAAGAAAATAAATTGCGAATATGTGCAAAATGAGCCGATGGCAAAGCATACTACCTTTAAAATCGGCGGAAATGCATCACTTGTTGTTTTTCCTGAAAGCGAAACCCAAATCAGTGAAATCGTGAAAGCTGCTAAGCAGGCAGGTATACGATTAATTACAATCGGTAACGGTTCCAATCTGCTTGTGGACGATGATGGTATTGATGCCTGCGTTATGATTCTTGATGAGCATTTTTCCGATATCAAGCTCATTGATGAGGAGACCATTTACGCAAGTGCAGGAGCAATGCTTATCAAGGTTTGCCGATTTGCATATGAAAACGGACTTTCAGGACTGGAATTTGCATATGGAATTCCCGGTACCTGCGGCGGCGGTGCATTTATGAATGCAGGTGCTTACGGCGGAGAAATGAAGGACGTGCTTGTTAAGTGCAGTCATATTGATAAGGACGGAAATATCGGCTGTCTTGAAAACGATGATTTGAAGCTGTCTTACCGCCATTCGGCATATTATGATAATGACTGTATTATTACAGGCTTGTATCTTAAGCTAAAAAAGGGAGACAAGGCTGAGATTAAGGAAAAGATGGATGATCTTATTTCACGAAGAAGAAATAAGCAGCCTCTTGAATTTCCGTCAGCGGGTTCAACCTTTAAAAGACCTGAGGGGTATTTCGCAGGTGCTCTGATAGAGGACTGCGGTCTCAGGGGAAGAAGTGTAGGCGGCGCACAGGTGAGTGAAAAGCATTGTGGCTTTGTGATTAACAAGGGCGGTGCTACCTGCAGGGATGTTTTGGAGTTATGTAAAATATGCAGTGATACTGTATATGATAAAAAAGGCGTAAAGCTTGAAATGGAAATCAGAGTGACTAAATAATAAAAAGAGGTGTAGGATTTTGGAAAAGGAATTAGTTGTACTTACAGGTGTAAGCGGAGCAGGTAAATCAACTGCTATGAAATTTTTGGAGGATGTCGGATTTTACTGCATAGATAATATGCCTCCTGAGCTTATGGCAACATTTGTCAGCATTCTTTCAAAGGGCGATGAATACCCTAAGGTTGCAATCGTAACCGATGTGCGTTCAAATTATGTTTTTCAGAATCTGATTGAAAGCCTTAATGAAATAGAAGATTACGGCTATATCATAAGAGTCATTTATCTTGATGTGAATGATAAAGAGGCTCTCAAGCGTTATAAGCTGACAAGAAGAAAGCATCCGTTTGCTGATAAATTCAACGGCAGTATCTCACAGGCAATTGCTTATGAAAAGGAGATACTTTCTTCACTCAGAGGACGTGCAGACCACGTGATTGACACATCGGATCTGGATGCTGTTAAGCTGCGTGAAAGACTTACTCAGATACTTCTCGGCAATGATAGTGAGATTATGAATATTCATTGTATGTCCTTCGGCTTTAAGCATGGTATTCCGTCTGAGGCTGATTTTGTAATTGATGTACGCTGTCTCCCTAATCCGTACTGGGTTGATTCTCTGAGAAATAAAACAGGTCTTGATAAGGAAGTAAAGGATTACGTATTTTCCTTTAATGAGTCAACAGAGCTTTTGAACAAACTGATTAGTTTGCTGGACTTCCTTAATCCGCTTTACATAAAAGAGGGAAAAAGCCAGATTGTTGTTGCTATCGGATGTACAGGCGGTAATCACAGAAGTGTGGCTATTGCCGAAGCACTGAAGGAGCATTTTTCAAAAAAATGGGACAATGTTTCTGCAAATCATAGAGATATTGACAGAAGATAATGAACAGACGTGTTCATATGTGGGGCGGTTTTGTATCGTCCCAATATTAATAAATAGTTAAGAGTAGGTAAAATGTCTTTTTCACAGGATGTAAAAAACGAACTTCTTCAAATTGAATATGAGAATAGCTGCTGCGAAAAGGCACTGCTTTACGGTCTTCTTATTTTCGGCAAAAGCTTTTCATTTTACGGAATCAGTATGCAGACTGAAAATGAGGGAATAGCTCAGCTGTATAAAAGCCTGATAAAAAAGTATTGCAATGTTCAATGTGATATTCATGTTTCACCCAAGGGCAGGAGCTTTTCCATTAATATTGAGGATGAAAGCAGCTGTGATAAAATTCTCGGTGCCTTTGGGCACAATGACAGAGGCAGCCTGAAAATAAATCACGCGAATTTCGACTGCCAGTCCTGTACAAATGCATTTCTTGCAGGTGCATTTTTGTCCTGCGGTACTGTGTCGGATCCGAAAAAGGATTATCATCTTGAATTCACAGTGCCTTTTATGAACCTTTCAAAAAGCCTTGTAACTTTTCTGGAGGAGACGGAGCTGTCTCCAAAGCTTTCAAACAGAAAGGGATATAATATAGTATATTTCAAGGGCAGCGGTGCGATTGAGGATTGCCTTTATCTTATGGGTGCATCATCGGCTATGTTTGAAATGATGAATATTGAAATTGTTAAGGATTTCAGAAATAAGGCAAACCGAACAGCCAACTGTGAAACTGCAAATATTGAAAAAACAGTTAAGGCAAGCTATGCTCATATTGAGGCGATAGAAAGGATAGAAAGCACAAAAGGACTTGACTATTTAAAAAAGGATCTTAAGGAAATGGCAATTCTGAGACGTGATAATCCCGAATTATCACTTGCTGAATTGTCAAAGCTCAGCGGTATGTCCCGTTCCGGTGTTAATCACAGACTCAGGCGTATCGTCGAAATTGCGGATAGTATTAATCATTAAAGGAAGAAAATCATATGTTTACTCATTTGCACACACATACGGAATTTTCTCTGCTTGACGGTGCCTGCCGTATTGAGCAGCTGGTCAGTCGTGCGAAGAGTCTTGGAATGCAGTCTCTTGCTATTACTGATCACGGTAATATGTATGGGGCTGTTGATTTTTATAAGGCGTGCAAAAAAGAGGGAATCAAACCGATTATCGGCTGTGAGGTTTATGTTGCAGCACGTACACGCTTTGATAAGGATAAGGTGCTTGACAAGGAGTATAACCATTTAATTCTTTTGTGTAAAAACGAAACAGGCTATAAAAATCTTATAAATATGGTGTCAAAGGCTTTTACAGAGGGCTTTTATTTCAAACCGAGAATTGACCATGATTTGCTGGAAAAGTACAGCGAGGGTCTTATCTGCCTGTCTGCCTGTCTTGCAGGTGAAATACCGCAGGCAATTTTGCAGAAGGATTATGAAAAGGCAAAGCGTACTGCTTTATGGTACCGTGATGTATTCGGTGAGGGGAACTATTATCTTGAACTGCAGAATCACGGACTGCCTGAACAGCTTTCTGTTAACGAGGGCGTTAAGCGTATTGCAAGGGAAACAGGCATTCCTCTTGTTGCCACAAATGATGTTCATTATATTGAGCAAGCGGATGCTAAAATTCAGCAGGTGCTTATCTGCATTGCAACAAACCACGTTATCGGTGATGATACCGGACTTGAATTTCACTCCAATGAGTTCTATCTCAAGAGTGAGGAGGAAATGAGAGGGCTGTTCTCCGATGTTCCTGAAGCTATGGACAATACACAGATAATCGCAGAGCAATGTAATTTTGATTTTGAATTCGGCACAACCAAGCTTCCATACTATGAGACCCCTGATAATATGAATCATTTTGAGTATTTTAAAATGCTCTGTATGCAGGGAATGAAAAAACGGTATGGTGAAAATCCGCCGAAGGAATACTACGACAGGCTTGAATATGAGCTTGATACAGTGGAAAAAATGGGTTATACCGACTACTATCTGATCGTGGCAGACTTTGTATTCTTTGCGAAAAGCAAGGATATTCCTGTCGGACCGGGCAGAGGCTCAGGTGCAGGCTCCATTGCGGCATACTGTATGGGAATAACCGATCTTGACCCAATGAAATATAATCTTCTCTTTGAACGATTTCTCAATCCTGAGCGTGTTTCCATGCCGGATTTTGATATCGATTTCTGCTATGAGAGAAGAGGAGAAGTAATAGACTATGTAACCGAAAAATACGGTGCTGACCATGTGGCACAGATTGTCACCTTTGGTACACTTGCCACACGTGCGGCAATACGCGATGTGGGCAGGGCAATGGGTATGCCGTATGCTGCTGTTGATGCAGTAGCTAAGCTTGTGCCCAATGATTTCCATATTACCATTGACCAGGCTGTTAAAAAGTCTAAGGAGCTTTCTGACCTTATGCGTGAAAATCAGCAGGTCAATGAGCTGATTGAAACAGCAAGAAAGGTTGAGGGTATGCCGAGAAATACCTCAACGCATGCAGCAGGTGTGGTCATTACCCACGACCCTGTGTCAACCTATGTGCCGCTGGCTACGAATGACGGTGTACCTGTTACGCAGTATATTATGACCACGCTTGAGGAGCTTGGGCTGCTAAAAATGGACTTTCTCGGTCTTAGAACACTGACCGTTATCGACGATGCTTCAAAGGCAGCAGGTATTGATATTGACGCAGTTTCAATCAATGATTCTGAAGTTTACAAATTATTTGCAAGAGGGCAGACAGAGGGTATTTTTCAGTTTGAATCCTCAGGTATGAAGCAGATGCTGACCAATCTTAAGCCTACAGCACTGGAGGATTTAATCGCTGCCACATCTTTGTATAGACCGGGCCCTGCAAAACAGATTGATACCTTTGTGGAGAATTCGCACAATCCTGAAAAGGTAAGATATATCACCGATAAGCTGAGACCGATACTTGAAAATACCTACGGATGTATGGTGTATCAGGAGCAGGTTATGCAGATTTTCCGTGAGCTTGCAGGCTATTCCTATGGACGAGCTGATATTGTACGCCGTGCAATGAGCAAGAAAAAAATTGCGGTTATGGAGCAGGAGAGGGAAACCTTTATTGCTGGCTGTGAGAAGAATGGCATAGATGAATCCGCAGCAAATTCTATTTTTGACCAGATGTCAGATTTTGCAAAATACGCTTTTAACAAATCCCACGCAGCCTGTTATGCACTTGTTGCCTATAGAACGGCATATCTGAAATGCCATTATCCTGCACAGTTTATGGCGGCACTTATGACATCGGTGCTTGATCAGTCAAATAAAATTGCACGCTATACTGCCGAGTGCAAGCGTATCGGACTGAGACTCGGACCGCCTGATATCAATTCTTCGATGAAAGGCTTTACTGCTAACGGAAGAGTTATCAATTACGGACTTCTTGGTATAAAGAATGTCGGTTCTGATTTTATAGATGATATCGTTGAGGAACGTAAAAACGGCAGATTCATTGATTTAATGGATTTCTGCAAACGTATGCAGGAGGGGCATTTTAACCGACGTGCGGTTGAGAGTCTGATCCGCTGTGGTGCAATGGACTGTTTTGACGGCAACAGACGTCAGATGCTCCAGGCTCTGCCTTCTCTCATCACAAATCTTGAAAATTACAGACAGAGCACACGATACGGACAGGTTGGATTTTTTGACTTGGGGCAGGGTGACATTATGTCACTGGATTTCGAAATGCCTGATGTATCTGAATTCCCTAAGACAGAGCTCCTAAAAATGGAGAAAGAAATGACAGGCCTGTATCTTTCCGGACATCCTATGGATAAATATGCCGATATCTGCAGGAGTTCAGGCTATGCCTATACAATTGACCTGATTGAGGCGGAAAAAGATACGATGTCCAAATATAAGGACAAGAGCGTGGTAAAGCTTTGTGGTATCATTACCCATGTTACACTTAAGCAGACAAGAAACGGCGGTACAATGGCGTTTGTGACTGCTGAGGATTTGTATGGCTCGATTGAAATTATCGTTTTTCCTAAGATTCTTGAAAAGTATTCAGAGCTTATTTATGAAACAAGTGTTATAAGTGTTGTCGGCAATCTTTCTTTAGAAGAGCAGAAGGATGCGAAAATACTGGCTTCGGAAATATCGCTTCCACCGTCAGGCAGTAATAATGCAGCCGAAAATGCACCTGTAAAGAAAAAAAGAAAGCTTGGTCTGTTCCTGAGATTTCAGAATGACCAGGACGATCATATAAGGCTTGCCAAAAGAGTAACAACGATTTTTGACGGAACAATTCCGCTTTATTTTTACTATATTGATAGTGGCAGATATGAGCTTCAGCCGAGAACTGATTTTGTTGAGGTCAATGAAACGGAACTCAGAGAGCTCAAAAGAATACTCGGTGATGAAAATGTTGTATATGTTGGGTAGGCAGTAATCATTATTTTTTATTAACAATGTATAATATGTGAGCAATGAAAAGACAAGACTTGACTTTTTAGCTCAGTAATATTAAAATATAATGTATTATGTTATCATTGTTAGGTATAGGAGGATACTAATTATGAAAACAATTGCGGTATTAACAAGCGGAGGAGATGCTCCGGGCATGAATGCTGCAGTTCGTGCAGTTGTTCGTACAGCTTGTAAAAACGGCGTAAAGGTATACGGCGTAATACGCGGTTATAACGGACTTATAAACGGTGACTTTATTGAGATGGATTTGCGCACTGTTTCTGATATAATTAATAGAGGCGGCACAATTCTTTACTCAGCACGCTCAGTTGAATTTGCCACTGAAGAGGGTATGCGCAAGGCAATCCGTACCTGTCAGGAGTGGGGAATTGAGGGTGTAGTTGTTATCGGTGGTGACGGCTCTTTCCGCGGTGCAAGAGACTTATCTGAAAGAGGTATTCCCTGCGTTGGTATTCCGGGCACAATTGATAATGATATTGCCTGCTGTGATTATACCATCGGCTATGATACCTGCCTGAATACAATTATGGAAATGGTTGACAGACTTCGTGATACCAGTGAAAGCCATGACCGCTGTACTGTTGTTGAGGTTATGGGCAGACGTGCAGGTTATCTTGCTCTGAATGCCGGTATTGCTGTCGGTGCTACAGCTATTCTGATTCCTGAGGTAGAATTTGATATTGACAAGCACGTTATTGAACGTATGGAAAGCACGCAGAGAACAGGCAAAAAGCACTTTATCATCATTGTTGCTGAGGGTGTTGATGTTGACGTTGATGAGCTTGCTAAGGAAATTCAGGCTCGTACAGGTGTTGAGTCACGTTCAATGACACTCGGTCACGTTCAGCGCGGCGGATATGCTACAGTTAAGGACAGAGTTATGGCAACACGTATGGGCAACTATGCAGTTAAGCTTCTTATGAATAATATCGGTAATCGTGTTGTTGCTGCTCAGAAAGAAGAGGTTGTTGATTTCGACATCTTTGAAGCACTCAATATGAAAAAATCAATTGATATGGAGCTTTATGATATTGCTCACGAGGTTTCAATTTAATCTACATAAATAAAAAAGACTTGTTATTGCATTTTATTTAATATGCTTTAATAAGTCTTTTTTTGATGTTATTGTATCTGCATTATATTGAAGCAGGTAAGTATATATGATATAATGTAAAAAATATTGAAAATGAAGGAGAAACAAAATGGCAGACAAGACAAAACAAAAAAATCATACAGATGCGGATTATTCACTGGAGGCAGTGCCAAAGAATAATCGAAAGAAATTTTGGCCGATGTTTTTCATTATGCTCGGCTTTACCTTTTTCTCTGCAAGTATGTCAGTAGGTGCCAAGCTCGGTAACGGACTTGACCTGAAAGGCTTTGTTCTTTCAGTGCTTCTTGGCAGCACAATATTGAGTGTGTATACAGGCGTTCTCGGATATATAGGCAGTAAGACAGGTATGTCGCTTGATTTACTGGCTCAGCGTTCATTTGGTAAATATGGTTCATTCCTTCCTTCGGCACTTATAACCTTTACACAGATTGGCTGGTTTGGTGTAGGTGTTGCAATGTTTGCAGTTCCTGCAGCAGATGTACTGCACGTAAGTCCGATTCTTCTTGTTGCAATCGCGGGTATATGTATGACTGCGTCTGCCTATTTCGGTATTAACGGCCTTGAAATTGTAAGCTATATTTCTGTTCCTTTAATTGCAGTTCTTGGTATATATTCTATGGTAACTGCAACGAATGACGGCGGAGGACTTGTGCAAATTTTTGCCAAGAACACAGGTGAGTTAAGTGTATTTGCCGGTGTGGGGCTCGTTATCGGCTCCTTTGTAAGCGGCGGAACGGCTACTCCTAATTTCACTCGTTTTGCGAATTCCAATAAAAACGCTGTTATCACCACTGTTATCGCTTTCTTTATCGGCAATACTCTGATGTTCTCCTTCGGTGCGGTGGGCGGTGCATTCACAGGCAAGGATGATATTTTTTATGTTATGATTGCACAGGGGCTTCTCGTTCCTGCATTGATTGTACTCGGTGCAAATATTTGGACAACGAATGATAATGCTCTTTATACCTCAGGTCTCGGTCTTTCAAATATTACGAAGGTGCGCAAAAAACCAATGGTCCTTGTTGCAGGTGCAATCGGTACAGTAACAGCAATATGGCTTTACAATAATTTTGTTTCTTTTCTTAATATCCTGAATGCAACGCTTCCTCCTGTCGGTGCGATTATTATGCTTGACTTTTTCCTCAATAAGGAAAATTATACAGAGGATTCCGTTGTGAATACCAAAGTGAATATTGGCTCTGTTCTCGGTGTAATTGCCGGTGCACTTGTGGGTAATCTTGTTCACTGGGGTATTGCATCCATAAATGCAATGGTGACAGCGTGTGTGGTTTATCTGATTTTCAGAGCAGTTACCAAAGCTAAGAAAGGAAATAAGTAATTATGTTGTTTAAAAATGCGCTTATTGAAAATGCAGAGGTAACATCCGATTTTCGTATTACTGACGGCAAGTTTGATTTAATTGCTTCGGATATTGAGCCTTTGCCCGGTGAAGAGGTTGTTGATTTAGGAAAAAAGCTTGTGCTTCCTCCTTTTATCGAATCACACGTGCATCTTGATACCTGCCTTACAGCAGGTGACCCTGTATGGAATCAGTCCGGAACTCTTTTTGAAGGTATCGAGTGCTGGGGTAAACGTAAGGACAAGCTCAGCAAAGGGGATATACGTGACCGCGTAAAGCGTGCAGTAAAGATGCAGGCAGCTCACGGTGTGCAGTTTGTACGTACTCATGTTGATGTAACCGATCCTTCTTTGATTGCAATGGAAACAATGATTGAACTGCGTGAAGAGCTCCGTGATGTTATGGATATTCAGATTGTTGCTTTTCCGCAGGAGGGCATTCTCAGCTATCCTAACGGTAAGCAGCTTATGATTGATGCCGTTAAGCTTGGCGCAGATGCTGTCGGTGCTATCCCTCATTTTGAGTTTACAAGGGAATACAGTGTGGAATCTCTCAATTTTGCAATGCAGCTTGCAGCTGAAAACGATAAGCTTGTCGATGTTCATTGTGATGAAATTGATGATGAGGCATCAAGAGGACTTGAAACCGTTGCCGCACGAGCTCTGGAGCTTGAGCTTTTCGATAAGGTCACTGCAAGCCATACAACCGCTATGCATTCATATAATAATGCTTATGTCGTTCGCTTGATGAGACTCCTTAAAATGAGCAAAATCAATTTCGTTTCCAACCCTCTTGTGAATACGCATCTTCAGGGCAGAATGGATACTTATCCGAAACGCAGAGGTGTAACACGTGTCAAGGAGCTTACAAATGAAGGTATTAATGTATCCTTTGGTCACGATGATATTTTTGATCCCTGGTATCCTTTGGGAACAGGAAATATGCGTGATGTAGTGTTTATGGGATTACACGTTTGTCAGATGATGGGCTATGAGGATATTATGAATTCATATAAGTTTATCACAACAAATGCTGCACGTACGCTGCATCTGGGAGATCAGTACGGCATTGAAGAGGGCAGACCTGCAAGCTTTGTTGTCTTGGATGCTGAGAATTATTATGATGCACTGAATACAAATGCAGCGGTTCTCTTTTCCTATAAAAAGGGGAAAAAGATAGCACAGACAACTCCTTGTAAAAAAGAAGTTCTCTTTTAAATAATAAAAAGGCTGCAGCTTGAAACATCATTTTGCAGCCTTTTTCATATGCTTGTCATATCAGTATTGTATAAATTAAAAAAATCTAAAAAATATGTAATAATCATCTTGACATTATCATAAATTTATGCTAATATTATTCAGCAATACAGATACAGAGGTATAGTGTAACGGTAACACTCCGGACTCTGACTCCGTCATTTAAGGTTCGAATCCTTATACCTCTGCCAGATTGGACAATTCAGTAATGAATTGTCCATTATTTTTCGCCTTTTGGCATAATTTTGCACCGTTTAAGGTGCTTTTTTAGTTTCTGTATTCTTTTGCGATTTTTAATCGCAGACTATTCTGAGACTGTGGGAGACCACAAACTCGCCAAATGTTGCCAACTCGGTGAGAGATTTTCGAGAGATAAAGGCAAGGAATTTTTCAATCCCTTGCCTTTACCTATTGCTTTTGCGACTATCGGAGCGTGCGTTTCCGCAACACAACACATACTACACTTTTCTGCCAAAGTCCAGACGAATATTAAATTAATTTTATATTATGATATAATTTACTTGTTAAAACAGATTTATAAATCGTAATTTGTAGGGAGATGAGTATTTATGATTGGTTATTATTATTGCTCTTTAAACACATTTTTGGATATTATAAAAAATAAACAAATTTACCTTTCAGACCCATTAAAAATGAATGATAATTTAGAAATAAAATGGTATCTGGATAGACTAAATAATGAAAAAATTAATTCAAATGAATACGAATCAGTTTTTGATATGATGAAAATGCGTTCATGTATAGATTTCACTTTTGAGGAATTATTAGAATGTTTGAATTCTAAAGGACAGAGTAGTATATATATTTGTTGTTTTTCTAAAGAATCGGATATATTAAGTCAGTGGAGAGCATATGCAGAAGACGGAAGAGGGGTTTCGATTGGATTTAATTTAGAAAAGTTGAAAATAGCAAACAATTTTATGATTAGAGAAATAATTTATACGAATAATGTAGTGTACAATGATATAGAAAGTGATGTTGAGTGTGTAGCTGATACAATAAGTACAGTACTTAATGAACATAAGATTACTACGAAAGAAGAACAGATAGATGTATTTTTACATGAATTAATTCCTGAACTTGCACAATATAAAAATCCTGCTTTTAGTGAAGAAAAAGAAATACGCTTAATTTATTGTGATGATATGAAATTTGAAAAAATAGTTGATAGATATGGTGTATTTAAAGAAAAATGGGAATTGAAAGAATTAGAACACGACTTTAGGATTGTTGGAAGTGATAATATTACAGAGTTCGTAAAACTATATTTTGATCCATATACTATAGAAGAAATATGCATAGGACCGAAATGTTCACTAAGTAAAAATGATATAAAAAATATGGTGAAAAAATTATTAGGTATAGAGATAAATGTTATAGAGTCAAAATCAAGTTATAGATAAGAGAAACTGCAAATTCCAGTTTGTCAATTAGATTAATTAAGTTTATATATTGTTTGTCATCAGAATTTGAGGTAGGGGTACTGTATTTAATGCAGTATCCCTACTTCATTTTTACTTTTATTCGTTAACCGCTTTCTGCTCCTTTTGATTAGCATATTCTGCTAATCTTTTTCTGTTTTGTTCAAATACCTCGTCAACCATATGAGTATATATTTTAGCTGTTACTGATATATCACTATGTCCCATAAGTTCTTTTGCAACATTCAGCGGTACACCTGCCGCTTGGCAGTCGGTGCAGAATGTGTGTCGGAGCAGATATGGCTCAAGGTCGGGAGCAAGTGTACTTTTGGTAATATGATTTCTGTAAACTGTTGCACCGTTTGCGATATCCATTTCTCTGCAAAAATTGTGCCATGCATGATAAAATGCATTTTCGTCAAGTGGTAACGTGTGATTTTTAAATCTTACGAACACCCATTTATCATTTTGTCCTTTTAGCTTATGCTCAATAAGCGATGTTTTTAACTGTGGCGGTATAGGTAATTTTCGACCTGTACCTGCTGCAGTTTTTGATTTTGTTATGGTTAACAAATCGTTAGTGAAATCAATATCTGCCCATTTTAGATTACGAACTTCTATTGGTCTGAGTCCGCAGTATAGCATAGTTAAAATCATTGTTCCTGCGTAATGCGTTTTAGCAGTTTCGAGTATCATTGCTCGTTCTTCATCGGTTATCGGTCTGCGTGTGCCTTGTGTAACCTTTGGCAAGATAATATCTTCAGCAGGATTGTCGGGTATAAGTTTTTGTTTTTTAGCCTTTCTTATAATTCTGCGTAATGTCATTCTTAATTTTGATACCATTGCTTTACTTTTGCCAACATATTGATTTAAAAATCTTTGGCAGTCATCTTCGTGTATGTCACACAGTTTGTATGATTTGAAGTAGGGAATTATGTGAGTGTAAACATAGTTTTTGTAATTGTCCTTGTTCACCTGACTGCAATCTGCATTCTTGACATTCAGTTCATACCAGTTGTCAGCAAAGTCTTTGAATAACATATCAGGAAATACGCCTTTGTGTTTTTCTGTTTCTTTCTGAATGTAGTAATCACGAATTTTATCATCCATAATTTTACGACATTCTTTTTCCGACTTTTTAGAACGAGCTGTTAAAACATCGTACTCGCCTAAGTCATTCTTAATCCTTTTGGTCATACGATAGCAGATGAATTTGCCGTCTTTGTCATATAGTTCGTACATAAATAACCTCCTTTTCTGCCTTTGCGGCAACACACACATTACCACAGAGACTTTTAAATATCCAGCTTTTATAGAGATTATTTGTAAACAAATTCGAGTACATCGTAAATATAATATTTATTTGTGTTTCCAACCTCTGCACAAGATAAATTTGCAACTAATTTTCTTGCCGTTTCTCGGCTGATGCCAAGCACTTTACCAACTTCGGTTACATTGAGAAAGCAACCGTATTGTGCTGATATTTCATTAGCCATTGATTTTAATTCTGCTTTTGTTTTCTTCATTTAAACCTCCTACATAGTTATTCCAAAGCCTTGGCTTTCTTCCTGATTGTCATATTCATTTCTGCAATGCATAAGTTGTGCTTTAGTAATTTTCAAACCGTGAGCATGCATTTTCTCAATAATTTTATCCAGTTCAATATCATCAAGTCCGCCGTCATAGTAATCTTCATTTTGTTCGACTGTCGGTAAATTTGAAAGCATTTCAAAAATATTTTCCATCAATCCATCGGTGCAGTTTCCTGTTGTTGGTGTTTGATAATCAAGTATGTTCTCTGCAAAAATTGAATTGCAGCCGCCTAAATCAAAATACATTTCAAGATTTTTCTTCAGTAACCTCTCATCAAACAGCTTTGCATCTCTACACCTATGACCTTCACTGTCTGTGTAGGTCATATATTTGTAGTTGGAATTGAATTTAATATCAATTCCGTGCACACTCATTTTCCATATAAATTCTTCCATATCACAGGATTCCTGCATCATCTTGATTGCCCAGTATCTGATTTTCAATTTCCATTTCGGATTTTCATTTCGTCTTGTTTTTGCTTCGGTTGTAATGAAACCATTTTCCTGACAAAGTTTATTAGAATAATTCTTTATTGCAATTAAATCACTTGGTGACAAATCCATTTTCTTTCCGTCTTTATAACTGACAGAATTTATTATGAAATGGTTGTGCATATGCTTTTTATCAATATGCGTTGCAACGAGAACTTGAAATTCAGGAAAGCAATGTTCAGCCATTTGCATACCGATTTCATGACATTTTTCTGCTGTAATGTCATCGTCTTGAGCAAAGGATTGTATCATATGATAGTAGGTTCTGCCGTCAAGTTTATTAAAGTTTTGCTTGACCATTTGGAATTCTTCATAGCAGCTTTCAGGCATACAATTCTTACCGCTTATCAGTTTTCCTAAAGTTTTTTCTTCGTTGCAAATATAGTCTATTCCTATATGAGCAGATATTTTTGCAGAGCTGAGTTTAATAATTGCCAAATATCAGCGACCTCCTTTCGCATTTCAGTTAAGTCAACGACAGAACACATACCACTGTTGGCTGCACGAGTGAGTTGATTTAAGTTATTGCCTATTGCATTAAGCTCGTCTTGTATTCCACTCAATCCGGGAATAACTAAGATTTCTTTATCCAACGCACAGTCACGAAGATAGGGAGCAAGTGTATCATATTTGATAAATGCTTTATCTTCAATTAGTCTTTTTTCTTCTTTACTTACTCTGAAATTCAATATTTCAGTTCTGTTATCACTAATAGTTTTGTACCTCCAATTTAATTATTGTTGTTTTAAAAGATAGGGGTTTGGGCTTAGCCCAATGGCTTTGTTCGCTGCCGTTTGGCGAGCGTAATACAAAGCCGAAACTCGCAGATACCAAAGTATCTACTATCGTATTTGCTTTGTATAAAACAGTAAAAAACATTGTTTGCTTCGTTTGCACGTGTGACCTTGACAAATGCCTACAAATCGAGTTTTATATGTTTTTCGAGTAGTTTGCTTATTTGATTTTTCTTTCTCATTTTTTTTGCTGACAGGGGCTTTATTATTGTTCGTCATCATTTAATGAACCGGGGGTGGTTCAAATTTTGCGGACGGTATAGATATTACTTTGCCGTGCATTGTCAAGATATCTTTTTGTTACATCAACATAACCTTTGTCTGTTAAACTTTTTATCGCCTTGCGGCATGAGTTTTCACAGATACCGCAGTAGTGAGCAATGTTTGGTACTGACCAGTAGCTCTGATTTTTCTTATCTTTAGCTTTAGTCAAAAAACTGTACACCACAAATTCATTTGGCGTCAGACCTTCTTCAAAGATATTATTTGCAGAATAAAAAAATTGCCATTTGATTTTTTGTTTTGATAAATAGTTGTGACCTCCTTTCCTGATTTTTATAGATTTCAAAATGCTAAATGACAAAACAAAAGTCGAGCACTGAAACCTACACATACTTTTACACAAACTACTCCCTTGTGTGAGGAATTGCTATGTAAATATGTGTTCGTTTCAATGCCCGACTTAATATCCGTATCGTACATTAAACTTGAAAAATTAGTTTTAATTTTTGGTTAAACTATAAGTAAAATAAAAAATATTCAATTGTATTGTATAATATTGGCTTCCTCTGCCAATACTATTCAGTTTATCAAAAGTAATTATTTATGTCAATGCTTTTATATAAGTTGAATTGAAAGTAGTGTTATGGTATATTATTATTAATATTAATAAATTAGGAAATGAAACGATTATAAAAGGCATTACAAAAACTTATTTTGAGTATTTGAAATAAGTGGATATATGAAATACGATTATGGGTTTGAATTAAACATTAAATACTATTATCTAAATTCAAATGCTATGATTAATAACTGAATATAAAAAATCACAATGAACTTGTTGTTTTTATATATAATAGTTGATATATGTTAATAATGGAAATAATTATTTAATTGTTTATTTAGTGACTTATCATCATATTTGTTAGTTGTAATAATTTTAGCTTTTTTGTTTGACAGATAATTGAGATAATATATTTATGTAGATAACGAAAACTTTATTTAAATAAGAAGGCGGAGATGGAAATGAAAATATTAGTTCCAATTATGGCATCGACCGATATTGATATATTAAATCCTAACTTGTATAATACAGAATTTTTTTGTGGATATTTACCACAATGGTGGATAAATGAATATAACAGTAATGAAAATAAAAGTGGTAATTTGGCAATACCAATTAATAACAGAAATGGGAAAGGAAGCAATGTTCATTCATTTGAAGAGTTATGTACAATAGTAAAAAAGGCATATGAGTATAATACGAACGTATTCTTGGTTCTAAATGCAAAATATTATCCTGAGTACGTATACGAGAGTATGCGTAGATATTTAGATGAGGTAATAGATGCTGGTATAAAAAGAATAATAGTTTGTGATTTAGGAATGATAGCTTTTCTTGAAGAAAACTATCCAAACATAAAAATATCTGTAAGTTGTTTGAACCAAATCACAAACAGTATGGCTGTTGGGTTTTATTCGAATTTTAAAAATGTTGACAGAATTGTTTTTCCTAGACATATGAGTTCTAAAGAGATTGAGAAAATTATAGTCCAATATCCTAATATGGAATTTGAATATTTTATTTTCAGTAATAAATGTCTATACGATGATGGATATTGTAGAGGAATACATGAATTCACACCAATATGTAAAGATTTATACTATGCAGATTTTTATAGTAATAATGAAAAAATACTTGATGATTACGAACAAAACAACCTGAGAATGAAAGAATATGAATTTAGCTCATGGACGAGAAATGAACTTGAAGCGAATATTAAAGGATATTGTACAGCAAATTTTGCTTGTTCAGCATGTTCACTAGTAAAATTAAACAAGTATAATAATATTGTTTCAGTTAAGTTATCTATTAGAGGTCATGATATAAAAGAACGACTTAGACAAGTTGAAATTGCAAGTTTTGTTTTGAAATATTTGGATGATGGAAATGATGTGAGCAATGTTCAACATATTGTGAGTAGTATGTATGGAAAGGAAGATTTATGTACGTCAGGAAAGGCTTGCATGATGAATTGAGATTATGGAAATAGCTTTGATAATAGATGATTTAGCAAAATATATGGGAAATGATGTGCATTCATATAATTGGAGTTGGGGAAGTGAAAATAATGGCATTTACCAATCGATAGAGTTAATCGAAAATATTGTGGGAAACAATCGTATTTCTGTACTTTATTATGGGAATGAATTTTGTGAGTATAGAATTCCCTCGGTTGAACAATTAACCACTTTTATTGGGTTATGTAAAAAGAATATGTTAAAGCCAGTATTAGTTACACCAGTCGTTACTGATAAAGGAATTGATAGGATTATCTCTCTATTAGAGTATATGTCAGTTAATAATATTAATATTGATGTTGTTATAAATGATTTTGGTGTTTTAGAGCTTGTAAGGAGAAAATATCCAAATCATAAAGTTATTATGGGAAGAATAATGGATAAAACCAGTCATGATTCAAGAGCAACAGTTAAAGAGTTAGAAGATTATTATGGCTTGGATGGTTTGAAGTTTGCAAAAACACCAGGAATAATATCAGAGCAAGCTAAATATGTTTTAAGAGATTATGATGTAATTAGATGGGAATTTGATTTGCCAAATGTTGGGATTGAATTGCCAACGGATATAGATTGTTCGTTGTATTGGCCGTATTGCTATTTGACAACTGGAAGAGTATGTTCAATGAGGGCGGCCCATTTGAATGGCAAAGATAAATATTTGGTGGGTTCGAGTTTTTGTGAGCAAGTATGTAGAAATGTGATGATTGAGAAGAGAAAACCATCTAATGGATATTGTCTCAATGGCATTCAAAATAAAAATGAGATGTATTTATTTCAAAAAGGTAATACAGTTTTTTATTTGTATGAAGGAGAAAAGACGGATAAGCAATTTGAACAGTTTGATCGTATAGTATTGCAAATCTGAATGAAAAGATATGAAACTTTGTGAATACATTGATAAATGTTTAAAGGAAATAGGAGTAGATAAAATTTTTGGTGTTCCAGGATCTCTTGTGATGCCAATTTGGCAAAGTATATCTAGTGCAGAAGTTATTTTATGTAGTCACGAACAAGAAGCATCGTATGTGGCGACAGGTTATGCGAAAGCAACAAAAAAACCAGTTGCTGTCATAACAACAGGCGGACCTGGTGTAACAAATTGTATTAGCGGAATTGCTTCTGCTAATATTGATTCGGTACCATTGATATATATATCTGGACGAACTCCTTTTTATAAAAATGGTTTAGGTGTTAAACAAGAAGAGAGTCACTATAACAGAATGTATGATTCTGTAGATGTTCTTTGTAATTTCACCAAAAAAAGTGTATGTATTACAGATGTAATGAATGCATCAGAACAAATAAGAAATACAATGAAAGAAGCAATTCAAAACAGATTTGGTGCTGTCCATATCAGTATTCCGGTCGATATTCAAAATAAAGAGATAAAAGAGATATATGAATTGAAAAAAGTGACTACTATTACCAAACACCCCAATACAACAAATGATATTAGTAAATTGGTATTATCTAATAGACCATTATTTATTTTGGGATGGGGTTCATGGATGTCAAATTCATATCTGGATGTTTATGAGTTGGCAAATAAAGTGAATGCTCCAGTGCTTGTGACATCTAAAGCGTATTGTTGCATTGATAACGATAATCCATTTTATGTAGGAAAACTTGGTTATGGATATAATAGCATTATTGATGACTTTATTTCTTGGTACAATCCAGATTCTGTTATAGCGTTTGGTTCTAATTTAGGAGAGAAAGATATTTCTGAAAGCATATTGTCAGAAATTGTTAAAAACATCAAAACATATGTAGTTACAAATGATTATTTTGAAAAAAATAATTGTTCAATTAGATTAATAAAGGTATCAAATTTAAAAGAATTTGTGCACAATCTAACAAGGTCTGTAACAAAGCGAGATGATGATGTATCAGTAATAAAAAAAATACAAGAAGAAAGATATAAAACAATTTCATTTTGGAAAAATAAAATTGAAAAAAATGATAACATGGCAAAGGCTATATATTTTTTGTCTGAAAAGTGCGATAAAAATACTGTAGTGACCGCTGATGCGGGTAATCACCTTTTAAATGTGGGTTCTTTGTTTGAACCCAAATCATGTTGTGGATTGTTTTTAGATGTAGGATTAAGGGCTATGGGTACTGGAATATGTACTGCTGTGGGAATGGCTATCGCTGACTCAAACAAAAGATATATTGCTATTACAGGTGATGGATGCATGCTTATGAATGGAAATGTAATGCATTTAGCAAAAGAAAGAAATTTGCCAATTGTGTTTGTTGTTTTTAATAATAATTCCTTAGGGAGAGTGCGAGTTGGACAATCAATTATGAATGATTATAGAGCAACAGATATTTTACATGTAGATTTTCAAAGTTATGCCAATACATTCGGTTTAGATACATATCGTTTTTGTAGTATTTTGGATTTTGAAAAAAAGATAGAATCTATAATTAGAAATAATAGAACAAGTTTAGTGGAAATTGTAACTGACCATAATGAAATACCTGTTTCTATTAAAGGAAATATTAGTTAAAGAGGAAATATATGAAGACAATGTTGTTAACTGGAACTACCCAGGGAATAGGAAATGAAATATACAATTATTTTAAAAAACAATATAGAATTATAACTATCAATAGACGTGAATTTGAAGGTAATAATATAATTTGTGATTTGTCTGATTTGACAGAAGTTAGTAAATTGACAGAACAAATTAAGGATATGGATATAGATATTCTTATCAATAATGCTGGTGGAGCAGAGCCAATTATTTTTGAGAAAATGAGTGTAGATGAACTAATAGAATGTACTAATTTAAACTATCATTCACCGATTTTAATTATGCAATCTGTAATAGGTGGTATGATAAAGCGTAATAATGGTAAAATAATTAATATTTCATCGATTGCTTCTAAGTCACCTAGACCATTAATACCACATTACGGTGCTTCAAAAAGTGCATTAGAAAGATTTTCTGCAAGCATGGCTGTTGCATATGGAGGTCTTGGGATTACAATTAATTGTATTTGTCCAGGTGGTATTGCGACTGAAACTAGCATGCAAAACAGAAAAAAAATGGCTCAATTATCTGGTTTGAAATCAAATTATTATAATGAGGAAATGAAAAATAAAAATGGTCTTGGAAGAATGATTAGTCCATATGAGGTTGTAAAACTTTTAGATTACTTGTTGTTAGATGAGGCTAATGCTATATCAGGACAAACCTTTAATATATGTGGTACACGGGAGATTCATTGATGAAAGATAAAAATTTTTTGAAATTTATAGGTAGTTCTTATAAATTGTTACATAATTATTCAAAAAGAGGAAGATATTATCATACTTTAAAACCAAATGATAATTCCCCTATTGTAGTTCATAAAGAGACAAATCAGCTTACTACTGTAATATCAGGTACAGGCAATGTTTTTCTTAACGGAAAGGAAGAGCATGTAAGTCAGGGGTCTATTATTTTTATTGAAGCGGGAATGACGCATGAATTTATTGCTACTTCAGATGAATTAGTTTTGTTTCATATACATATTCCGGATGAAGGAAGAGATAATGATAGATATATTGTGAATGGTGAAGATTATGAACGTTTTAAATGAAAAAAAAGTGGTGATTGTAACTGGCAGCTCCTCTGGAATAGGAAGAAGTGTTGTTGAGAAATATCTTCAAAACGGATATATGGTTTTGGGAATAGATATAAATGAAAGTAAATATAATGAGAACTTTAAAACATACATTGGAAGTATAGCAGATGAAGATTGTGTGAAAGATATAGTCAATGACATAAAGGAAAAATATGGTGAAGCTAATTATTTGATAAATTGTGCGGGTATATTTTATTGTGAACAAAGAAGAAATATTTTTGAAATGCCTGTTACAGAATGGAATAGTGTTATTTCTAATAATTTGACGGGAAGTATGATTGTTACGAGAGAGGTTTTACCGTTGCTAAAATCAGCAAATGGTGACAAGGCTATAGTATTTGTTTCGTCTGACCAATCTATAAAGCCTAGAATTAAAAATAGTGCTTATGCAACCTCAAAAGGTGGTCTCAATGTTTTTTCTAAAGCTTGTGCAATTGAGTTTTTGAATTATGGTATACGTGTGAATTCAGTAGAACCTGCATCAGTAGAAACTAATTTTATAAAAAAAATGTCAGGTACTGAAGAAAGAATGAATCAAATATATCAAAAAGAAAATGAGAGAATGCCATTGGGAATTATTAAGTCCAATGAGGTTGCTGAGTTGATATATTTTTTAGGTTCTAATAAGTCTAGTAAAATAACAGGTCAGTCATTGTTGATTGATAGTGGATTATATTTGTAAAAGAGAAAAATATGCGTAACAACAAAAATGTATATTATTCTGATATAGATAGTTAAAAAATAGTAGATTCATTATTTTTAGAAAGAATTTAAGTTGCATTTTTTGGAAAAATTTGAAAGATGGATATCAAAGAATGTTAAAATATTTTATAATTATATAAAAAAGGAGAGAAAAATGAAAAAATACGGAAAAGATTTTGTTTTAGAACACTACAAGAATAATACAAGTTTTCATATGAATATTGAGGATTATTTAACAGGGGATGAAGAATTAGTAGTTGGTAGTATTGATGTTTGTATGACTACTCGTTGTGATCTAAAGTGTAAAGGGTGTGGTAGTCTTATGCCAATGTATGAACATCCTAAGGATGTGGAAATTGATTTAATTCTTCATTCACTTGATAGATTTTTTAGTGTTGTAGATAGAGTATTCAGAGTGAATGTTATTGGTGGAGAGCCATTTTTGTATCCGCATATGGATCAAATTATTGAATACCTAAATGAAAAAGAGGAAGTTGTTAAGGTTGTAGTTCCGACAAATGGAACTATTATGCCTGAAAACCCTCGTTTATATGAAGCATTAAGAAATCCTAAGAATCATATTAGAATTAGTCATTATGAATCATTTGATAAGAAAGCAGGTAAGTTATTATCTAGATTAGAAAAAGAAAATATAGATTATTCCGTAAAGCAATTTGGTAAAGATACATATTTGTGGTACGATTTTGGTGGGTATGAGTTGCGTAATCGAACTAATGAGGAATTGGTTAAACAGTATTATGAATGTGAAGTTGAGTGGATGAGTTTATTTAGAGGAAAACTATATCCTTGTCCACGTGCTGCGCATTCTATTGATTTAGGATTACAACCATCAGAAGGTAATTATATTGATATTGCCGATGATAGTATTTCTTTAAAAGACTTAAAATGTAATCTTGAAAAATTTGTGTATGAAATGAAGTCGTTTCCTGCTTGCAATAGGTGCGATAGAGGTACAGGTAAGTGTCCTGTTATTCCAGTAGCAGAACAGTTATAGAGGTAAATTTGCATGAACTACGCGTATTTACGAGAGCGACTAGAGGATGATCAAAGTAAAATATATTTTGATGCCAGGTTTCGCTATTTATTTGATAAAAGGGTATCATCTTTTTATCAAACAATAAGACTGTCAGGAGAGAAATACTTTTTAAGAGAAATAGATCTTTTTAAAAAGCTACAAGGTATCAGTTCATGGATTGTATTTGGTAATGATGATTATGCAATATATAACTGCCAAATAATGATGGATTGTGGTTATTCTGTAATAGGAGTAACATCTAACGATCTCATGAAAATGTTTGATGAGACATTAAAAGTATATGACGTAGATGAAATAAATATAGCATTGCAGAATGGTGAAATTGGGCTGATTGTTAATCAAAGAGATTATGCTCTCATAAAGGATCGGATATCATATAAAGAAAAAATAATAATTATGCCTAGTCATATTGTTGGTAGGAGTGGATTTCAATATTTTGATTTTTTTTCGCCACATAGTAAAGAAGTGTTTTTGGATGCTGGTAGTCTTGATGGAAAAACCACTCTTTCTTTTATTGAATGGTGTAATGGAGACTTCGAAAGAGTCTACGCTTTTGAACCTAATCCTTTAATGTTTGAAGAGTGTAGAAAGAACTTGAATTTATACCAAAATAGAGTATTACTGTTCAAATATGCTTTATGGGATAAACCTACAAAGCTATTATTTGAAAATACAAACAGCAAATGGGATGCGAGAATTGATTCTAATGGAAGTATATTCGTTGAAACTGAAAGTATAGATCATATTTTGAATGATAAGAAAATCACTTTCATTAAGTTTGATATTGAGGGAAGTGAAATGGCTGCTTTAGCAGGAGCTCAAAAAAGCATAATGACTAATAAACCTAGAATGGCTATTAGTGTTTATCATAAAGATAACGATTTGTTTGATATTATGGAGTTTTTAATAAATATTATTCCGGATTATAAGTTTGCAATTCGCCATTATCATTCTGACTGTATAGAAACAATATTATATGTTTATAGGTGATATATATGAATAATAGTTTGATAAATTTTATTTTGGGTGTCAATCCCGATATAATTCACAAATATGTTATTATTGCTCCTTGTTGGCTACCAGATTCAGTGGGAGTTAAAGCAACCTTGATATCGAAAAAAACATGTGAGCTATGGGAGTGTAAAGTTGCCGATATAGATGTTACATATATTGTTCCAGGAGTCGGTGCATGTGGGTGTGCAGATATAGTAATGTCGTTAAAGGAAACAAAATGTAAATATGCTTTGTTTATAGGTTCAGCAGGTGCATTGAGTAAAGGTATTTCAATAGGCGATATAGCATTTCCAAGTGAAATTATTTGTGCAGAAGGAGCAAGTAGATTTCTATATAATAACATAGAGAATGATTTGTTTGGAAGAAAATATCATGTCGATTCAATTGTGTTAAATTCTATATGTAAAATTGAAAAAATGTATGAAGATTATAAAGTGAATATTCATTATGGTTTGGGGATTTCTGTTGAATCTATTATATCGCAATATAAACACATTAATAAAATGATTGGTTACGGATGCTCATTTATTGATATGGAATCATCTGCCTTTTTGGCTGCATCTGAATGTGCGGGGATAAAAAGTGCAATTGCCTATTGTATATCAGATAATGTAATGCAAGAAGAACCGCTATATTTAGTTTCTGAAGAAAAACTCGCTTATAGAAAACAAATAAGAAAAGAGATTTTTCCTAATATTATATATAGCTTTGTAAAGGGTGAAAGTAACATTGAAAATCAATGAAAAGAGTAATGTTATTGTTTGTGGAATAGGATTTCAGGCTGAGACAATAATTCAATATTTTAAAAAGAAAAAAGTTAATATAGTGTGTGTATTGACTCAATGTTTCACGCAACAACCAAATAGATGTTATATAATACCGTCTAAGCGTAGTACTATAAGAAATTCATTTTCTGAAGTTGATATGATGATAGACTCAGATATAAAAGGAGTACCTGTAAAAAGGTATGATATGTTGGACGAATATGAGAAAAAAAGTATTTTTATCGTGTGGAATGATGCTGAATCAATGAAAATTTATTTTGATATAAAAAATGAGGAGGATTTAGTTTTTGAATTTATTAGTTCTGATGAACTAAAACACATCAACAATGAACTATGGCAAGCAAATGACTTGGTTCAAGAGTTATGGAATACGAATAAATATTTATTCTCAGAAGTAGAACAGTTAAAGAATTGTCTTAGAAGACAGCTTAAGTCAACAGTTTATGATTTTCATTTTGAATTTCATCTGGTTGAACATTGTAATTTGAGTTGTGCGGGTTGTACACATTTTTCCTCTATAGCTGAAGAAGAATTTCTTGATATTGAAGAGTTTTCTAAAGATATTAATAGATTGTCATATCTTACTGGCGGAAAAACTAGATTTATCAATTTACTTGGTGGCGAACCTCTTTTACATCCGAATATAGATAAGTTTATGTTAGTTACTAGAAAAGCCTTTCCTAATACAACAATCCGTGTAGTTACAAATGGTATTAAACTACTTGAAATGAATGAATTGTTTTGGCAGTCCTGTAGAGATAACAATATTATTATAGGAGTAACTCAATATCCTATAAATATTGATTATGAATCAAGATTTCAAAAAATTATTTCTGAAAATGTTGAATTTGAAAGTTTCAGCGGAGATAATTATCCGCGAGACGAGATGTGGAGACTATCTTTAGATAAATCTGGTAACAGTAGACCACTTGAAAACTTTATTAGGTGTCCAAGAGCAAATGCTTGTATATTTGTTTTGCATGGACGTGTATATAACTGTGCTACAATGGCAAATATTAACCATTTTAACAAATGTTTTAATGAAAACTATGTAATTTCTGATGAAGATTATGTTGATATTTATGAAGTTCAGAATGCTGATGAAATGTTTAGCAAATTATGTAATCCTAAACCCTTTTGCCGTTTTTGTAATATTGATAATAGAAAATATGGCGTAAAGTGGGAACGCACTTCACGAAATATTTTTGAGTGGACTTAGAAATATATAAGAGGTGTTCTTGTGAAAGTTTCAATCATTATTCCTGTTTATAATTCCGAAAAATATTTAGCAGAGTGTCTTGAAAGTATACTGAAACAAGATTCAGCTGAATATGAGATCATATGTGTGAATGATGGATCTAAAGATTTATCTTTAGGCATTCTGAAAGATTATAAGAAACGATTTAATAATATGACAATTATAAATCATATGCATAAAGGATTGTCAGCTGCTAGAAATATGGGACTTCAAATTGCAACTGGTGAATATGTTTATTTTGTTGATTCTGATGATATCGTGAAAGACGGTTACATCAAAAGAGCATATGATTTATGTATTGCCAATAATTTAGACATGCTTTTGTTTTCATTTGAAAATTTTTGCGATGATACTTTATTGAGAGAAAAGTATAAGAAACAAATAAACAAAGTAAAAAGAGTAATGTCGTTTGAACAGGTTATTGATGGACCAACCATGATTTATGAACTTTTGAAAAATAATGAATATTACAATATGGTATGGATTCAAATGACAAAAAGACAGTTTTTACAGAAAATAAATATAAATTTTAAAGAAGGAATTGTTTTTGAAGATGTTGTATATACATATAAATTGTTATTGGAATGTAAAAGAGTGATTTGTATTGATGAAATTGGATATAGAAAAAGGATTCATAGTGAATCTATATGTGGTAAAAATGAGAGTATATATAATGTGATTAGCATGTGGGATAACTATAAGAATGTAAAAATGTTGAATTTAATATTGGATAAAGGTAACAAAAGAAATGTGTTTATTAGTGAGAAAATGCAGGAAAGAGTGACAGAACAATTCTTGCTTCATTTTCAAAGATTAAACACAAATCAAAAAAGAGAACTAATTCGACAATATGAAACAAATGATGAATTTTGCGAAGTTTTAACTAAATTAGCATTAGATTAAATTTGATAAGATATAATAATTAAGATGAAAGTATCGAAAAATGTGTTTTTAATAAAAATCAAAACATATGATTTAGAAAATTATAATCTTTTCAAACAACTTTTCGTTTAGAGATTTTTAAGAGACTTAAAAACGAAAATTTGGCTTAAAATGGTATGTTGTAAAAAGTGATTTTTACACTCTGACTCCGTCATTTAAGGTTCGAATCCTTATACCTCTGCCAGCAGGCTGAAAGTTTAGGCTTTCAGCCTTATTTTTTGCTCAAAATAGTATTGAATAGTCCAAAATCGTCCTCAATCTGTTCTTAATTTAAGGGCGATTTTCTTTTCTGTATTTTGTTGAGATTATTTCTGAGACTTTTAGAGACCGAAAATCTTTCGTTTCTCAAAACCTACCGAGAGCGACTGGGAGCGTTTAGGTGAGAGACTTTCGAGAGATAAAGGCAAGGAATCTAATCCTCGCCTTTACCATATAACCTTTGTGTAGCGACAAACGGAGCCTGCGTTTCCGCAACACAACACATACAACACTTTGTCCTCAAAGTCCAGACCAAATAAAAATTTTTAGCCTTTTATTATGAGCATGGCGAATAACAAGGTTCTAGGGACCCATTCAAAATCTTTGATTTTGTAAATGGGTGAGGTTCTTATATTGTTCGTCATCAGAATTTGAGGTAGGGGTACTGCATTTTATGAAGTACCTCTATATTTTTTAGTACTATATAACTGCTCTGTTCTGCATACGGAATGCTTTCGGTGTAACATCATACTTTTTGGTAAAAAGTCTGACAAAGTAACTCACATTGTCGATACCGATATTTAAAGCGATTTGTGTAATTGTGTCATTGGTTGAGATAAGATATTCCTTGGCTTTTTTTAATCTGTAATCAATAAGATAATTGACAGGCGTAGTATTTATTTCCTTATTAAAGCACCGCAGCGCTTCACTTTTGCTTATATTTGCGGATGCGGCTATATCTGAAAGAGTAATTTTGTTCTTATGATTTTGAGCGATAAAGTTCATCATAGTTCGTGTGCGTGCCTGCAGGAGTATGCTTTGTTTATTTTGTTGTGTACTCCAGTATCCGTTTGTGATATGAACAAAATCTTTCCATAGAATACATATATCAATATGAATATCCATTTTGGGATAAGTGTTACTTTCGGAAAGTTGAAAAATTCGGTTAAGTTTTGAAAGTATATTGTTTTTATCTGTTTTTCTGAAAACAAAATATGTGCAGTCTGAACTTAAAACGGGTTTTATATATTCCGAATATATTGCTGACATTTCAGGAGATATAAATTCAGGAGAAAATAAAATATTCGGCATGATTGCCCCGTTGTCAGTTTTAAAGCAATGTATTGCTTTGCTGTTAATAAAAATGCCGTCTCCCTCATTCAGCAGAATCGAATTTGCTCCGATTACACATTCAACAGTGCCTTTTTCTACAATACACCATTCAAACTCATTGTGCCAATGATAGTCGATGCAATGATTGTCAAAACTTTGAATATCATCATAATAATATTTAAACTGAAAATCAGGTGTTCCATGTGCGGTAAGCTCACGCATAGAAGTGTCTGTCAAAATTTTATTTGTCTGCATTTTTGTATCTCCTATATCAGCATTTGAAGATATTGTAACATAAAAAGATGATATAATGCAAGAAATTATGGAATTGATGTGATATAGTTATAAAAAAGTTTCCGGAGAATGAAAAATGAAACAGAATTATAAAAAAACGATGTATGCCTGTTTTATAGGTTATATTGTGCAGGCAGTTGTAAATAATTTTATGCCGCTGCTGTTTGTGACATTTCAGAACAGTTATAGTATTTCGCTTTCAAAAATTACGGCATTAATAACAGTTAATTTTATTGTTCAGCTGCTGATTGATATGCTTTCGGCAGGGTTTATTGATAAAATCGGATACCGTGCATCTGTTATGATTGCTCATATCTTTTCGGCATCGGGATTGATTTTGCTGACTGTTTTACCCGAATTATTTTCCGATGCATTTATAGGAATTGTTATTTCCGTAATTATTTATGCTGTCGGAGGCGGGCTGATAGAGGTTCTTATCAGTCCGATAATGGAAGCCTGCCCAACGGAAAATAAGGAAAAGACAATGAGTTTGCTGCATTCCTTTTATTGCTGGGGACATATGGGTGTTGTGCTGATTTCTACTGCTTTTTTTGCACTTGCCGGAATTTCAAACTGGAAAATCCTTGCATTGATATGGGCGACAATACCGTTACTCAATGCAGTTCTTTTTTCAAAAGCACCTATGTATTCCTTGAATTCCAAAGGTGAAAAAGGTCTTTCAATGAAAGAACTGTTTTCAAAAAAGATTTTTTGGATTTTAATGCTTATGATGTTGTGTGCAGGTGCATCGGAGCAGGCGGTAAGTCAGTGGGCATCAACCTTTGCAGAACAGGGACTCGGCGTGAGCAAAACGGTTGGTGATCTTGCAGGACCTATGGCATTTGCAGCTCTTATGGGATTGTCAAGACTGATTTACGGCAGATATGGTGACAGATTGAATTTGAATCAATTTATGAAATACAGCTGTATTTTGTGCATTGTGTCATATCTTTGTATAGCACTTGTTCCGATACCGGTAATCAGTTTGGTAGGTTGTGCCGTTTGCGGTTTTTCAGTTGGTATTCTGTGGCCGGGAACCTTCAGTAAGGCCTCTGCCTCTATCAAAGGCGGTGGTACGGCATTGTTCGCAATGCTTGCGCTTGCAGGGGATTTGGGCTGTTCGGCAGGTCCGACTTTTGCAGGATTTGTATCAGGGTGTTTTAATGACAGTTTGCAAACAGGAATATCGGCGGCAATTATTTTTCCTGTTTTAATGTTAATAGGTGTTTTTACATTTCCAAAAAAATCTGAAAAAGATATTATTTCATAAGAAGGAGATTTATTATGGATACAAAAAATTTTAAATGGATGAATGAAAGTGCAGTTGAGAACGATGGAAATAAAATTGTAATTACTGCACCTGCAAAAACGGATTTTTTCTGTGCTCCGTTATCAAAATGTGCAGAGGGAAGTTTACCGGAAACTCTTTGCAATGCACCTTTTTATTATACTGAAATAGAAGGTGATTTTGTAATGAGAGCAAAGGTATCTCATGATTTTAATGATGTTTATGATTCATCATCTATTATGGTTATGAAGGATATGGATTGCTGGGCAAAAGCCTGTTTTGAGTATACGGATTTCGGTACGCACGCCGCAGTCAGCGTTGTTACAAACGGAGTTTCGGATGATGCAAACGGATGCAATATAGAAGGCAATACCGCTTGGCTTCAGATGTGCAGGGTGGGGAATGATTTTGCATTTCACTATTCAACAGATGGTGAAAATTTTTATATGATGCGCTATTTTAATCTTCCTGCTGATTTAACGATGAAAGTAGGACTATTGGCACAATCACCTCTCGGTGATGGCGGAAAGCGTATATATGAAAACTTATCTGTTGAGAAAAAGACAGTAAAAAATATTCGTAGGGGAAAGTAGTTTCAATAAATTTATATTTTACTATTCAAATTGTTACTGAAAAAGAGGTAGGGGTCCTGTAAAATATGCAGGGCGCCTACCTCTTTTTTACTTTTACTCGTTCACAGCTTTTTGTTCTTTCTGATTAGCATACTCGGCTAATCGTTTTCTGTTTTGTTCAAATACCTCGTCTACCATATGCGTATAAATCTTTGCGGTTACTGATATATCTGAATGTCCCATTAATTCCTTCGCAACATTCAATGGTACGCCTGCAGCTTGGCAGTCTGTACAGAAGGTGTGTCTTAACAAGTATGGTTCTAAATCTTCGGCTAATGTTGACTCAATGATTTGATTACGATATACCTTTGCACCGTTTGCAATATCCATTTCTCTTTTGAAGTTGTGCCATGCATGATAGAATGCATTTTCATCCATTGGCAGATTAGGATTTTTGCATCTCACAAATACATATTGTTCGTTTAAGTTTTTAGCCTTGTGTTCACGCAAGGCTTTTACTAATTGTGGTGGCATTGGAATCTTTCTGCCTGTTCCTGCTTTTGTTTTGCTTTTACCTACAGTTAAGATTGCATTATCAAAATCAACCCAATCCCATTCCATTCGTCGTATTTCAGCAGGCCTGAGTCCACAGCATAACATTGTCAGCACCATTGCGCCTGCATAGTGATTTGGAACTTGTTTTAAGATTAACGCTCGTTCTTCGTCAGTGATAGGCCTGCGTTTACCTTCTGTGACTTGAGGTAACACAATATCTTCTGCAGGATTCTCACCGATTAACTTTTGTTTCTGTGCTTTTCTTAGCACTCTACGCAAAGTCATTCTTATTTTAGATACATTGGCTTTGCTGTAACCAACATATTTGTTTAAGAATCTTTGACAATCATCTTCGGTAATATCGCATAGCTTGAACTTTTCAAAGTATGGAATGATGTTGCTGTAAAGATAATATTTGTAATCGCTTTTTGTTGTATCGCTGATGTTAGCATTTTTGATATTAAGTTCATACCAATTATCAGCGAATACTTTAAAATTAATTTCAGGAAAAATAGTTTTATTTTTTAGTTCGTCCTGTTCTCGCTGCCATTCCAACAGTTTTTGTTCCATATTCTTTTTAACTTGTCGTTCACTCTTGCCGCGAGCGGTCAATCGAATTTTGTTGCCATCGTTGTCTGTAACCTGACGAGTCATTCGGTAGAGTATGGAACCGTCAGGTCGCTTTTCTTCATACATAATTTATCAACTCCTTTTTGCAAGACACACAATACACTATTTGTGTTTGAATATCCAGCCTATTTGTAAACCTTTTTGAGAATATCATAAAGATAATATTTTTTGCTGCCTGTAAGTTCGGCAGTAGGTATATCAGTAACAAGTTTTCGTGCAGATTCTCTGCTGATGCCAAACACTTTTCCGACTTCGGTTACATTCAAAAAGTACCCAAACTGACCTGAAATTTCAGTTGCTATTGATTTTAATTCGTTAGTTGTCTTTTTCATTTATCATTCCTCCTTTATTGTTACAACCCCTGCAATGACACCGTAAAATTCCCTTTAACCAAGCCGAATTTCGCATTTTACAGCACCTACCATAGGCACCTAAGGGCGTTTTACGACACCTAAGGTGAATTTTTAAAATTTGGCTTAACGGCGGGTGTTGCACGCCGAAGTTGGGCGAGTAGAGCGCTTCTAAAGCGCCTACTCTTTCTCCTGCTTAAAAATCGACCTTTGAAATATGCTTGAATTGTGGTTGTAAAACTATCGTCACAAATGCTGTTAATTTGCTTTTTTTCTCAATCCGATTCGTTATTCTATTTGTTTGAAAACTTTCCAAATTCTGTCGACAGTTTTGCGACAGGCTTTTATTTCTTTGTGTAGCAATAATTAAACTACCCCCTGATTAAATTTTGAGTATCTCATACAAGTTGCTATTTTGATTATGTTTGCTTGCATCAGCAGAGTAACGAGCAGTTTTAATTATTAAACCTTTTTCAATTAAATTTGAGATTGCTTTATCAACAGTTGCCAGACTCATATTATTGCAATGCTTTCCGATTGTGCTGCGACTTGGAAAACATTTTCTATCCTTTCCGGTACATTTGGAAAGGTAACTGTAAACATAAAACTCACTTTTGCTCAGTTCATAGTCAAATATTGAATTGCTTATTGAAAAATAATTACCTTGCATTTGAATTACCTCCTTTCCTGATTTTTGTAGGTATCAGAATGCAAAATGACAAAATAAAAGTCGGGCACTGAAACCTACACATAAATTTACGCAGACTACTCCCTTGTGTGAGGAATTGCTATGTAAATATGTACTAGTTTCAATGCCCAACTGTATCGTTCATTAAACTTAAAAATTAGTTTTAACTTTTAGTTAAACTATAAAATAACAAAAATAAGAAATATTCAATTGTAATGTATAATATTGGCTTCCTCTGCCAACACTATTTAGTTTAGCAAATTTTTACTTTACTGTCAACAAGAAGAATAAGACCTATTCCAATTCAAATGGAATAGGTCTTTTCTACTTGCAATTTTATTTTTTCAGAGTTATAACACAAAACAATTGGTATTCGCTTATTAAAACAATAAGTGAATTACACTAATATATATTCTATTATAATTTATATAAATTGTCAATATTTGACGATAAAACAATTATCAATGAGGTGTGATTTTATGACAGAGAAAATAAAAAAAATTTTTGGTACAAAGAAAAATATAACCATAAGTCAAATTGCAGTTGAATGGTTAAAAGTAAATCAAAATTCATTTAAGCGAAGTACCTATCAAACCTATGAATGCATTATCGGAAAATATATTGTTAATTCTTCCCTTGATAATATTCATTTAGAAGAAGTGAAACTTTCTCAATATGTTCTATTTTCAGAGCAGTTGTTAAATAATGGTTTAGCACCTAAAACAGTAAACGATATTATTTTGGTATTAAATGCATTATTAAAATATGCAAACAAGTATTTTAATATTGAAATTGTTATTGCTCCATATGTAAAAGAACTACAAAAAGAAATGAGAGTTTTATCCATATCAGAACAAAACTTATTTGAAAAATATTTATATAAGGATATGGATAACTTCAAATTTGCTGCATTAATTTCTTTGTATACAGGAATTAGAATTGGAGAGTTGTGTGCGCTTCAATGGAAAGATATTAATAACGGAACTATTAAAATTTATAAAACACTTCATAGATTAAAAGACGAAAAGGGAAAAAGTACAATTTTTATTGATAGTCCAAAAACCTTTCATTCTAATCGTACTATTCCTATTCCTTTATTTTTAAACACTATTATTGAAAGTAAAAGAAGTGATTCCGAAAATTATGTTATTGCTAATGAATCAGTAAAAATAATTGAACCCCGCTTAATGCAAATAAAATTTAAGAGAATGACCGAAGAATGCGGACTCGAAAATGTAACATTTCATACACTCCGCCATACATTTGCTACAAGATGTGTAGAATGTGGTTTTGATATTAAATCATTAAGTGAAATTCTTGGTCATTCAGATGTTAAAACAACACTGAATAAATATGTTCATTCTTCAATGGAATTAAAACAAGCGAATATGAACAAGCTTAATCAAATTGCAATTTAGTATTCGCTTATTGTTTTAATAAGCGAATGTGAAAAATTGGAGGGAGCATAAAAATGAAATCAAATATGACTAAATTTGATGAGTTGGAATTTCAAAAAGACGCTATGCTCTTTGTCATAGATTTTTCTGCCATTGCTAATATAAAGTCACAAGATATTTTGAAAGAAATTACAGATTATATATTGTCTAATAATATTAAGGTTGCCGTAAGCAGAGATTTTTATGAAAATTATGAAGTAATAATTCAAAGCACTAATGCTGAGCAAAAACTCATTGCAAAAATGGCATATAGTTTTCTTTCTTCACTTGAAAGGAATAATTGCCTTTTATATATGTCTGATATAGTTAATTCAAAAGATATTGTTATTCAATTACATAAAAATCCTAAGGTTTGTTTTATTTATTATAAAAATTCAGATTTTTCAGAATTTATTACCGAATATAAAGATGATTTATCGAGTAAAGCGATCATTGTAAATGAAGACGGCAAGTTTGATGTTTATTTTGATAAAGAAAAAATAGTGAATGCATCTGCTACGATAATTGATTTATCTGCACAGGATGATGATTATTTTTCAACATCATTTGAACCTAATTGTGGAGTAAAGGTAAAAACAAGAGATAACGATTTTGTTGTATTAGGTAATCTTATTGGTAGCGGCGGAGAAGGTACTGTTTATGATTGCAATTACAAAAATGATTATGTTGTAAAAGTCTATCACAAAGGGCAACTTAATAAACTCCGATTAAAAAAGATATTTTTGATGGAAAAAAAGCAAATCAAATATGACGGATTGTGTTGGCCTGAAAAAGTTGTTTTTTCTGAAAATGGTGAACCGATAGGTTACTTGATGAAAAAGGTTAAGGGAAAACCTCTATCTTCTGTTTTTGACTGTGATGAAACAGTATTAAAGGAATTTCCTACTTGGAAAAAACAAGATTTAATTAATTTGGCTATTGATATTTTGCAAAAAGTTCAATATTTACATTTGTTTGGAATTCTTATTGGTGATTTGAGATTAAAAAATATTGTAATAGATGAAACCGGATCACCTTGTTTGGTGGATATTGATTCCTGTCAAATTGATAATTTACCATGTCCCATAGGCTATCCTGATTTTACACCACCTGAGCTTCAACATATTGAATTTAAAAAACAATTAAGAACTTATCAGAATGAGAGCTTTTCTTGTTCAGTGCTGTTGTTCAAATTATTATTTTGTGGTTTGCATCCATATGATCAGAGAAATGGTGCTGATACCATTGAGGAAGAAATAAGTTCTCATAGTTTTCCGTATCCACAAAATGCAAAAGGTGATTTTTCAAAAATTCCTTGGGGTGGATATGATGCTATGTGGAAGCATACACCTTTTCAAATGCAAACATTCTTATATGATATTTTCAAGAATGGCAATAGATATAGTATTCAGGAAATGATTTTAATGCTCAAAACATATAATCAATTTTTGGATTTAAAGAAAGTATCGTTACCATCATTAAATGAAATTTCATTTTTTAACTGATAATTTAGGAGGAATTATAATGAGTATTTATGAAGATTTAACACCTGGTGATTTCGCCAAAACTACAAAGAAAAGATTACCAATTTGCTTTTGCTTAGATACAAGTGGATCAATGATGGCTCCTACAGAAAGCGGAAAAACGAGAATGGAAGAGCTTAATAATGCATTTTCAAAATTCATTAATGCAATGAAAGATAATGACGAGGTTGCGTCATCAGCCGATATTGCTATTGTAACCTTTGGCGGAAACGCTGAAATTCTTAAACCATTTGGTCCGTTAAGTAATCAAAACGATATTGAAATAAAAGTCAAAAAAAGATCACTTACTCCTATGGGCGAAGCTATTCAAATTGCCCTTAAATTACTTGAGGTTAGAAAGGGCGGCTATAAAGACAAGGGCTTGAAATATTTTCAGCCGTGGCTTGTTGTTCTGACTGATGGAGAACCCGAGGGAGAAAATGCAATTGAAAATATGACGAAGGCTATTGCCGAAGCTACAGCGTTAGAGCAGGATAACAAACTTGTCATATTTAATATCGGTATTGGTGAAGATGCCAATTTAGATGTTTTGAAGAAATTATCTATAAAGCGAGAAAAACCCATTAGTGTTGGTGAAACGAACTTAGATGAATTGTTTACATTCTTAGGTTCAAGTTCAGAAAGTGTTGTAAGTGGTGGGGATACTGATGTACTTTATGGCAAAGAGCAAATGCCTAAAGGTAAAGAAATAGATATTTCCGAATGGTGTGTATGATATAGATGAAAGTAATTCAAAGCTATTTGCAAGGTGCAAGGCATAAGATAAAAAAACAGCCCTGTGAAGACAGAACATATTCGCTCTCTGAAAATGGTGTTGTAGTTATAGCTTTAGCAGATGGTGCAGGCAGTAAAAAATATACACATTCTGCACAAGGAGCCGAATGTGTTACAAAAACCATTGCAAAATTTTTTTGTAATAATTTTGACAAGTTTTATGAAAAAGAAGATACGAATGCATTGTGTTCTGTAATTATGGCGGTATGTCAAAGGGCGTTAAAAGTTAGGGCAGATGAAATAGATGTTGATGATATTGTTAAAATGTCATCGACACTATTGGTTGTTGCTGTTAAAGATAACAAAATGATAGCTTGTCATATAGGCGATGGTGTTATAGGTAGATTAACATCAAAAGGAACAGAAGTGATTTCTGCTCCTGACAATGGTGAGTTTGCCAGTACAACATATTTTATTACTAATCCACATGCAGATGAACATATACACATTATCAAAGACAAAATCGATGATGTTATTTCATATTTTCTTATGAGCGATGGTACTCAGGAATATGTTTATGATGAAGTAAATAAATGTTTTCATGATGCTGCACGAAAAATGGCTTTGTTTCCATATAATTCAAATGGTCAGGAAAAATTAGAACAAACAATTATAGATTATATGATTGATGCAGATCCATCATCAGACGATTGCTCATTTATTTGTATGCTTATTGCTGATGAAAATTTCGATATTGATGATTGTTTTTCAAAGGAAAGTACAATTATAGATTCTAAAGAGATAATAGATTCAACAGAGCACAACGATATTGCTGAAAGTCAAATTGTAGAAGATACGATAAAAGCTTTTAGCGTTAAAGCTAATACACCTGACAAAGAACTGCAAAGAACGAAAAAGAAAAAATCATTTTTAATTATTATAACAATATTGATTATTGTTATAGCTTTATTAACTATAATTTTGTCACCAAAAAGTAAAAAAACAGATGTAGAGTCAACAACTGCTCAAAGTACTGCAGAAGAAAATACTGTTTTTACAACAGATTTTTTGAAAAGTCAGAATACCAATAATAAGGATATAAAATGAATGAAATAGGTGGAATTATTAAAAATGCACAATGATAACAGAATTGTAATTGATGCCAAAAATAAGTTGAATGATTTGTGGAGTAATCTATTACATTATTGGGATGATGATTTTAAACGAGTTTATGAAAAGGATATTTTGAATGAAATTTTTGAAGACTTAGACAAAATAAATGACTTATTTATTTCTACATTAGAAAAAGAAGAAACTTATATAACAACTATGGAAACGATATATGAATCTATTTCCGATAGTGAATATTAAGAGGTGTATTTATGGAATGTCCAGTTTGCTTTGAAACTTTTGATGATCAGTTAGAAAGATGTCCCTATTGTAAAACTAAAATAAAAAAGTCAACGAGAGCAATATCTGAACACAAAAAAATATCAAAAAGCAATAAACATTTAGCATGGCAAATAATACTTATACTTATAATAATTGCCTTAGAAATAACTATATATCTTTTGCTTAATGAAGGAGACAGAAGCATTTGGTGGATGACAGCGGGTATTGCTGTTATTATAATTTGTATAATTTTATATTTTATGATTCGATAAGGAGAATGGAGATGGAATGTCCAATATGTTTTTCACAGATTGATGAAAATATTGATATTTGTCCAGTTTGTGGAGAGAATTTAAGAAAAGGAACTAAATTAGAAAAAACAAAAAAAGAATTAGATAGAGAAGGAAATACGAAAAGAATTATACTTTGGGTTATTATTGCTGCTGTAATTATAGGTGTTATTGTACTGCTTTTTGTAACAGGTGCGATTTGGTGGATAATTGGAGGAGTGATATTAATAGCTGCTGTTGCAGTGTGGCTAAATGGATAAAATAATTAATATGCGGAGGATAAAGTATGAGTGAAAATTTGATAGGTGGAATTTCATTAGAAGATATCATTGCAGCTGCTTCAACCAATATGGATAGTGAAACAAAAAAAGCACCTAGTAATCCAGTAAATCCAAATAAAGGAGAAGATAATTCAAAATCAATTTTTGACGATAGATTTTTAGATTTAAGAGGCAGTTTTTGTTTGGATATAGCAATGAAAGTTGCTAATGAAGCAGTTTACTGTGATGAAAAAATAAATGAAATTCAAAATTATCGAAATGAAATAGATGCCCAAAAGCGTAAAGTTATTGATGAATATGATATAGAAATAAAGAAATATGATGATATTATTAAAAAACATAATTCTAATCATGAAGAAATAATAAAGATTTTTTCTGATAAAAAAATCGATTTAAATAAATATAATGAATGTACAGAAAAAGAATTTTCAAGTGTTGAAGATTTAAAAAAATTACTTAATGCGCTTTCTGCAGCAAATTTGTTTTCAAGAAATTCACATTTTAAAAAGAAAAAATGTGCGATAATTGGAAAATCATCTCTAAACTTTATTGAAGAGGCTATCATTAAGATGAGCAAAAAGAAAAAAGATACAATAACTAAAAAGGATTGTAAACTGCATAGCCTTGAAACTGAATTTGAGCAAAAAAAAGCATATATAAATAATGAAATAGATGAACATTTGAAAATTTTCACCGAATATTTGAATAGTAACGACCTTCAGGAAATTAATGCTCACTGGAGTGAATATCTTTTAAAATATCAAATTACGAAATTGCCTGAATATAATTCCGTTAAAAGTATAAAAGATTCTTTAGTATGTTTGGGAAATCAAATTTGGAGAATATCTGTTCATAATAGAGTATCATCAGCAATTCATAGTGCGTATGACAAATTCAATTTTATTCAAGAATATGATGATGAAAATTCGGATGATCATAAAATAATTAAATTCTCTATTCCTGATTTTGATCTTTTAACAGACAATTCAAATAAATATTTTATAAATGTACCTTTTGCTTCACAAATTCAGTATGGAATTCAGTCATATATGTTAAGACTTCTCTCACAGTCTAATTTAAATGATTATGATTTTGTGTTAATGGATCCAATATCGAATGGTAAAAGTTTTCCGGATATAATAGGTTTGGTTCACGATGATGGTTATGGTATAACCAATAATATATATTGTGATAAAAATGAAATTTCAAAAGCATTATCTGAATTATCAAATAAAATTAAAATGATAAATCAAACGCTTAAAGGATATTCCTCTATTTATGAATATAATAAAGATTATCCAAATAATAAAATAAACACCACTATTTTTATAGCATATAATTTTTGTGATGAGTATTACAGAGAAGAGTTGTTAAGTCCAATATTTGAAAATGCTGACAAGTGTGGTATAACAATTTTTGCCATTACTCCATTTACTGGTTCAAACTCAACAGAAAAAATTTTAAAGGTCGTAAATTCATATCTTCATGAAACTTTTCGATTTGATGATAAAACACAAAAAATAGTTCGTACAGATTTTGATGAAAAGACATTAAAGTATTATGATGTTGAATTCGAATTTACTAGTAAACAGATTAATACTGTTGAGTGGATTGAAGACTATAATGAAATATTAAAAAAAGGAATCCAAATTTGCAATACATATTCAGATATTAATGACAATTTACCTGATTTTTATTCTTTGGATTCAACTAATGGCTTACATATTCCATTTGCAGTAAATAAAAAAAATCAAATAGTAAATTTCAATTTGGCTGTTTCTATGTGTTACCATGCATTTATTTCAGGACAGACAGGTATTGGTAAATCTGTATTATTACATTCACTCATTTCAAATGTTATTAGAAATTATCATCCTGGTGATGTTGAACTATGGTTAGTTGATTATAAAGCAGTCGAATTTTATGAATATGTAAACAATAGACCACCCCATATTAAGCTTATCGGTTTGGATCGCTCAAAAGAATTTACAAAAAGTTTCTTGGATAAATTGTATTCAACAATGGAAGAAAGAAAACATATAATAATGGAAGCTGGTTTTCAGAAGATTGAAGAATACAAAAAGCATTTTGGTAAAAACAGTATGCCTAGAATTATGCTAATCATTGATGAAGCTCATGTATTATCACAGCATCTGTCTGAAGAAGATAATTATAAGCAATTATTTGAAAATATTCTAAGCGAATATCGAGCTTTTGGATTATCTGTTATTTTAAGTGACCAAGCATATAAAAACAGTATGAAAGGTATAACCGAGAAAGGTAGAGGTCAAATAGGTGTTCGTGTGGCAATGAAAAATAGCACCGAAGAAATTCAAAGTACAATAGAGGTAGATCATTCATACTATCAGGATACGGAATTAAAAAACAATATAAATACACTTTCAACTGGTGATGCAATATTTAGATGGAACGAAGCAACAGATGACGGGAGTGCCCAATTACATTTGGATAAGGTTAAATCTATTTTTACTGACAGAGATAATGATAGAAAATCTATAGTTAACAAATCAAAGGTTTTAGTAGAGAATACAGACTATCATCCTAAAGATGTATTATTAGTTGTCGGCAAGGACAGGTCATCAATTTTTGACAAGCGTAATCCATTTGACAATATGATGAAATATGAGGATATTCCAAAAAAATTTGAAATTATTTTAGGTACTCCGTCATCCCTAGAGCCTTTCCATAGAATTTCCGTTAGAAAAAGAAAATCAGCCAATATTATATTCTGTTGTAGCGACGAAGATATGCAATTGTCAGTTTCGTTGTTTTCTGCTATTAACTTTAATAAACTGTTTAATTCGAAAATATATGTCATGGCAGCTGAAGACAGACTTAATAAAACCATGAAATCATATTTTTATTCCGTTTTTGGCAATAATGTTATTATTGCTGAAAATGATATTGAATATGATAAAGCATTGGATGAAATAAAAAAAGATCAAAAATGCTTTGTAATTTGGTTTGGTATTGATGAAATTCTTGATGAAATGGAATTGTTAAAAAAGTCACCCTCTGATAATGATATGTTTAGTTCGACAAGTTCAAATAATGGTGCTTTATATGATATATTTGGCAATGCTAAAGTTTCAAGTAAATTATCAGATAGTAAGCCAATTAAAGAATTGTTTGATAGATCAAATGAGATAATTGATTTGTTGGACAAGGGCTCTGCATATGGAAAATACTCTTTAGTAATTATAGAGTCAATGCGTGAAATAGCAGTTAAAAGAAGTATAAAGATGGACTTTTTTGAACATAAATTAGCATTTAATATTTCATCAGATGAGTCAATGAGCCTTTTTGGTAAAAGCAGAACAATAGAAGTTGAGGGAGATTTAAAACAGTCTACTGTAATTTATAGTGATGGTTTAGAATATAGTATTTTGCGACCATTTAAAGTTGACGAAAAACTTAAGAATTATTTTTCTAACAATTAACAGATTTTTAGAAGTTTATGAGGTATAACATATGGCAAATACAATTAGAGACACAGAAGCTATGGAGCGTTTTTCAATGGCTATTGAAGCATTTGATGAACGAATTGAATCAATTTGTTCTAAAATGGAGGCTGCGGTTTCGATGGCAGAAAGCGGAATGAATGATGATTCAACAAAGCAGGCTGCTGAAGTATTATATGATTTAATATCTTCGGTCAAAAGTGTTACTACTCCGATGGATGATGTGGGAAGTTCTATTTCTAAAGATGCAAAAATTTTAAAACGAGCTGAAGATATAAATTATAGGAGGTAAAAAGCAATGATAGTTGATGCAGACCCAGGTAAAATTGTAGAGTTGGCGGGAATAATAAGAGATTGTTATATTTCAATTAGCAATGAAACTACAGATTTGAATAGCACTCTAAAATCATTTGGGACAACAATTGATGAAGAGGCTTTTTATCAAATAAGTGCTAAAGTGACTAGCTTACTTAAACAGTTGGAAGATTCTCAAGAAAGCGTTGTTGTTATTTATCAAAATCTTATTAAATACGCTGAAATAGTAGAAGAGGCGCAAAGAACAATGAATTCTTAAATTATTATAAGTAAACACAGACTATATTATTACTGTGTTTACTTATAATTTTATATAAATATTTATTGGTGGTGATAATACTTTGGCAATTATAAATGTTAATTCTAAAGCATTGAGAGAGTATCTGGAATCATTACAGAGATGGTCGATTATTTTTGATGAAATAGATGATAATTATGATGATATATACAAAAGAATAAAATCTGAAAGAAATAAAGTTGATTCAAAAAACGATTTAATTATCACAGAAAAAAATAAACGCTGCATTGAAGCAAATAATCGTTTAAGTGAATTTATGTTTTCTATTAGGGAAGTTTATAGTTATGATGATAGTATAATTAAGACTATTAATTCATTGAATACTTCTGTTCGCATTTGCCAAAATGATTTAGAACGTTCAAAAAATATTAAAAATAATATTGCCTTTTTATATAATGATATTGATGAATTGTATCAAAAAAATAAAAATAATATTCATTTAGTTAAAGATAAAATCCTAGATTTAGTAAAAAAAAGCGTAGATAATCTTGATGAATTTGCTGATGTAACAGATTCTGCTAATGAAAATATTAACAATATTGGATATGTTGTTACTGGTACAAGCAATGTTAATGGTATTGTTTGTAGAAATCTTTCTTCTATTGCCAATACATCTCAAGAAGATTTCATTAGTAATGCTGTTTCTAAATGTCTACAAAGAAACAATAATACTCCCTGTAAATGTTATAAAGATGATATTAAACATATAGAAATTGAAGGATTAAAGGAAACACAACAAACATGGCAAACACAGGGAGAATATTCTGTCTTTAATACCCCTGAGAAAACTGGTGAGAAGTTAGATTCTAATCAAGGGAAATTAAATACTTTTTTAGGAACCTGTGGATGTGTTAGTTGCGTTAATGTTTTAAGGCTGGCGGGGATTGATGTTTCAGAAGAAGAATTAGTCACTTATGCTGCAACTCATGAAAATGAACAAGGCGAGGCTCTATGTAGTTATGGCTCTTTTGATTATGCAGCTAATGGTGGAACTACTGTAATGGATAGAAAGAATATTTTAGAAGCGTATGGTGTAAAATCTAAATTAGTTCCCCCTACAATAGATAATATTTTTGATGAAGTCAGCAATGGTAAAGGTGTTATTGCATCTGTTCATGCAAGTTTTCTTTATAATGGGGAAATTTCTAATAATGACAGACATGCTGTAACTATTACAAGTGTAAAATACAAAAATAACGAACCATACAGTGTAATTATTTGTGATTCGAACGGAATGCCAAGTGAAGAATACCATGTTGGAATTTTCAAAACGGCACTAACAGGAAACCTGTTAAATGTGACAGAAAAGATTATTAGGTGATTTTATGATTAGTTATGATGAAATACAAAGAATATTATGTGGTGAAAATTTCTGTAGATTAATTCCAGATGGTTTGGTCCTGTCAGAACCTATATGGGGCGTAAAAGATGGTTTAAATATTGTGAGTTTTTTTGTAACAAGTAAGCTTAACCATATATATAATCCACTTTATAAGTTTTCAATATGTATCGATTCAACAGAACTTGTTAGTTTTTCAGAGTATGTTAATCCACAATTGAATGAATGCAAAAATAAAATTGGAATGAATTTAGAAGAGTATGAAAAATATAAGAAACAATTTTCAGCTGTTGGAGATATGTATTTTGGTATTCAAGAAGTAAATTCAGAATTAATCTGTGATTATGTGGCAAATCTTTTTAAATTAATGCCAGATTCATTAATGCCATATTATAATGAATTATCAATTGATTTTTTTGAATGGGTAAAGGAAAATATAGAATAGGTGGATAAAAATGAACAATAAATTTGATGCAAAACTATGGTTTGTCGAAAATGAAAGTGAGTTAAAATCAGAAACAGAAAAAAGTAAAAATGCGAAAATTGATTTTGTTAGTGCACTTGAACCTTTTGAAGATTTGATTAATACTGAAACAAAAATAACATCGAAAATGGCGAAAGAATTTGCTAATAAGTTAAATTCTTCGTTATGTACAATGAAAAGGCTATTGGGACTAATGTCACTAATTACATTGATCTTAGGAATACTTTTGGCAGTTGCAGGAATTTCTATATGCTTATTGATATTTTTAGTATTTATCATTGGGTATTTAAAAGTGTCAAAAAAAGTATCTGTCTTGAAAAAAACAATAATATCATTAAAAACACCAGAAAAATTTGAATTGTATTATGACAAAGTTACATCTGCACAATATACTAATTTGCCATTTCGCTATGATAACAGAGCAGTGTATAATAACGATAATGCTATATTTTCAATTGATAATATATGTCTTATTTATATTGTAGAAAAGAAAGTGCATTTTGGTACAATAAAAGGTGATTTGATTAAATTTGATAAATCACTTTCAAAAGAAAATCAAGATGCTTTGATAAAAATTCTTAAAACAGCAAATCCAAATATAATGATTGGTTCAGAGTACATAAAAGAAGTTAATAAACTAATCGGAAAATAGTATTGACAATGGAAATTACATAACCTTTTTTAGAGTAGACGATGTTATATATTGTTCGTCATCAGATTTTGAGGTAGGGGTGGTTCAAGTTTTGTAGTGGTTGCAATTGATTTCTATACGAAACTGTAACGAAAGTTAAAAGTGTCAGTAAGATTGATAATATCGTTGTAAGGGCAAAAGCATAGACTGTCAATGAGCTTGCAGTTGCCAGCGGTATTGAGTACAAGATATATGTAGCAAAGTAATGTCGACACATATTCTTGATGAAAAATCACCAGTTGTTAAAGTATATTATCATAACACTAAAATTATATAGTTTTTAATAAATAATCCCATTCATTGAATCTTTTTGGATTGATGAATGGGGTTATTATTGTTTTATTTAAAATTTTTTAAATATAAAAAAATTGTGTTACTTTTTGATTTTTCTGATACTTAATACTTGTAAGATGAATTTTGTAATATTTAGTTGTGAATATAATAGAATATATATTTTTTTGTCGCAAAATTGTGCAGTTTTGTAATTTACATACATTTTTTTAAAAAGTATGTTATATTAAAATATAATCTAATACATTTAATTTATATATTATTTGAGTAACTTTAAAGAATAAATTAGGAGAGTAATAGTGGACAAGAAAAATAAAAAAATAAAAGTATCAATGATATATTTTATAGCAATTGGCATCATTTCCGTTATTATATTTTTATCTCCACTAATTATGCGTATACCAGTTATATATGAATTTGTTTGTGGCTTTTTATCAGCATTAAAAAAGGTTGAGTACAAGAGTGCATATGTTGAAATTGTAGGTGCAATTTTAGGAACACTTTTAGCAATTACCGGAGCTATATGGACACAAAAAATTTCAGATGAACATAAAAGAAAAATTCAAAAAGAAAAAAATGCATTGATTATATATTATGATTTTCAATTTGCAATTGATAGCATTTTAAATATAATGAACGCAATTTATCCATCAATTAAAAATAATGTTATGCCTGAGGATGAGTTAATAATTACTAAATTCCGAAAAATAAAAAGAAAAAATCATATATATATAAATCCTGATTGGAGAAATTTAGTTACAAGTTTGAATGACAATCTTTCTGCAGATGAAATTCGTGAGGCACAGATTATATATAGCCGATTGACCATGATTAGTATGAATTTAAATGCTAGTGTATCAGAAACAAGTCGTAAAGAAGATAAAAATTCTTATTCATTAATGTATGATATGATTAGTATTGAATCTTCTTTAAAAGAACCGATTTCATATGAAATATCAGCTAATGATAAAATATCTAATTTACTTAGTAAAATAGCCCAAATAGCATCTGTTGAGATGCAAAATACTCAAACAGATTAAAATAATAAATAATTAAATGTATTGAAGGAGTATTAGTATGAACCCTGTAATTTCATATAATGATTTTTTAAATTTTATGCGTTGTTCGTTAAATAATCAAAACAAACTTATTCCGGTGATTTTGATTAAACCTAGTACTGTACTATATTTAAATAGTGAATATCATCTTGACCATATATTCGATTATTTTGATCGGCGCACTGGAAAAGATATTCAGTTCTTTTTACCTGGATATTCACATTATCCAAGTACATCATTTTCGGAAATTTTACCTAATGTGCGTCCTTATAACAAAAAGGCAATTGCATTAAGAGTGAATAGATTAAATGAAATATATTATAGCGATAATGATTTTGTTAGTTTTATTGAGCTTTTAGAAGAAAATGTTCCTAGTTTCAGATACTATGGACATACGGAATTATTATTTATAAAATATATTTCAAGTACAGAAGATAATTTGGGGAGATTAGATTTTAATAAATTTTACCGCTTTAATTTATCTCAAATCTATTATTCAAATAATCATGGATATCGTGATATTGAGATTATTCTTGAAGAAGTGTTACATTTGATTCGTGAAATAAAGGATGAAGATGAATTAATTAAAAGAATTAAAAGCATTTTTGATTAATGAATATATATGTTTATAATTTATATCTATTTATATTTCTTATTTGACATAATATTACTTTTAAATTAGTGAAAGAAATAATAATAGTTGTACAAGTAGGCATATATTATAACTATTTATTGTTTTATAAGAAATTGACAAACAAAGTTTTTATATTATCACAAATTGTAGTGATATTTGATTGGAGAAAAATATGAACTCATTGATATATAGTTTTCTACATAAGCATAGTGTTTTTATTTATCCTGTATTTCTTAGTATTTTGTTCTTCACTTTATTCAGTGTATTACCAGAGAAATTGAAAGCAAAAATCACTTTTTATTTTAAGAAGATACTACCAATTCCTAAATGTAAATATGAAAAATATAATAGTAAATTATTATGTCAACAGTGGCAAATGCTGATTGGTGTTCTTATGGTTAATGTATTTGCTGTATTAGTTTATGATGATTTTTATCGAAGTTTATTGTATTTATCAATTACAATAAGTATATTTCAGATAATTGCAATAATTAAGTTTTTTATTAATAAGTCAATTGTAAGTAGTCAAAATTTAGTTGTTCCTTTTGTTTTAGGATTTTTAAGTATTGTTTTAGCATTTACCCATATATATTTTTATTTATTTGTTAATTTGAAATCTGGATTTACAAATTTTGATTATCAAGGAATGAACAGTAACAGGTTGAGTGATTGGTTAAACTGTTTATTCTATACTATTTCATTAATTATTCCGTATCCATTAACGGATTTATCACCTAACGAATATTGGATGAAACTAATATCATTACTTCAAATAATTATTTTCTATGTTTTTATATATAGGAAACTTGCTATTTTGTTTGATAAAAATAAAATAGATTGATTATTTTTAATATTAAACTCGATACAGACATTCGGCAGACACTAAGTACTGAAATTTGGCTGAATTACGGCATAAATTTCAGTTAACTCTACCGCTCTGACTCCGTCATTTAAGGTTCGAATCCTTATACCTCTGCCATATCAGGCTGACAAAAAAGATGTCAGTCCTTGAAACCCCGATTATATCGGGGTTTTTTGCATATTAAGAGGCGAAATTTTATCATTCATTTTCATAGATGTATTTGGGGTATTTTTACCAAGTGTAAGGATTTGAACCTTAAAATTGAATAATTCAGTAATCAAGGATTAGTAATATTGGATATTGCTAATCCTTTTTTTATTTTCAAAAAACAACAGAAAGGAGAAAAGATGTTTTTTACAGACGGAAAACTTCGTGGACTTGAAAAATTTATGCAACTGCCGAAATATCCGACCAAGAAAGGCGGAGGACGATATTGTAGTTCATATCATTACACGAAAGGAGATTGTAACTGTGTAAATTGTCTGCATTGGAAAAAGAAGTATGGATGCAGTCAAAAAGTTTGCCCGTATATTCAGGAACGAATAGATTGCGGTGCTTGTTCTTTTGACGAAATACTCCATGTAACATTTATTGATGTAAACAATAAAAAATTAAAGAACCGAATAAATCTTTATGTAAAGGAAAGTAAAGCAATGGATGTAAAATTCAGAAATGATAAACATAAAGACCTCTTTTATAAAACTATCGAAAGCAAGTACAAAATAAATAACACACTTATGTCAGCAGTCTACTTATTGACCGCTGATATTTTTTTGTGGAAACAGGTTTGTATGAATGTCGGTATGAAAGAAGTCTTGTTTGACAAAATCAGATTGAAAAAGTCTACGCCCGAATCCTATGCACTCTATTGTGCTGCCAAAGATTTGTATCTCGGCACTGAACATATTTCAATGTGTGATTTAACAGATGACGATATCATGCCGAACAAAGTGTTTGTGCTTATTTGCAACGCTGTTGCAATTTGCAGATTCGGAATCGGAAAGGATAATGAATAATATGGATGTATTTTATGATTCTGACTGGCATATTCACTCCGAAGCATCCTATGATGCGGATTTGAAAGTGCCTGATTTAATTGAAAGTGCAAAAATCAATGGTATAAAGCAGTTCGGTATTACCGACCATGTTAACTATCCGTTTATGGTAAAGCATCTTGAGCGCTCAAGAGATTTGTTTTTGGCAAATCAAACAGAGGGTTTTCATCTTGGTGTTGAGCTTACAACTCTGCCGAAATCGCAGTATGATTTTGCGCTCAAGCACCCGTCAGACCCCGATCGCCGAGAAAAGTGGCTCAGGGGTTATATTCCGCCGATTTTTAAAAAGGATGGTATTGCACTGTCATTATCTGAAGAAGAAATAAATCGTTATCAGGTTGAATATGTGGTGGCAGGTGCACACTGGTCTTTCGGTCTGAATCAGAGTAGAAAGGGCGCTATAAAAAGCTATCGCGACCAACAGTTGTTTATTGCTCAGCAGAGCTATGTGGATATTATTGCGCATCCTTGGTGGGTATATATGCCGCAATATGTAAAAAAAGGTATGCAGGCAGGTCCATGGTTTGATGATTTTTCCATTATTCCGAAATCTATTCACGAGGAATTTGCTGCAGTTGTTCTTGAAAACAACAAAATTGTAGAACTGAATACAGACTTTTTTTGTTTCAGACAGTTATACGGATTATTTTAAAAGGCAGTATGCTGAGTATTTATGTATGCTGCATGAAAAAGGTATCCTCATCAGTATAGGCAGTGATTTGCACGGCAATTACACGGCACATCACCAGCAGGTTCGTCATTATACTTAAACTCGGTGACTTGTCTTGCCTTTGTCAAAAACTGAATCCCGATCCAACGAAGCCGCACAGCTTTGATTATGACGAAAGGCAAGAGAATGTTACTGTTGCGTATGGCAGGGATAGGGGCGAAACAAATATTGAAGCCCGAGCTATGTCCATGGCAGAACTTGACGATCCTCAAAACTGGACAGAGTATGTATATATTTTCAATAAGGATAATGGGTGGAAATACTTTCATTCAGGACAGTCGGAACAAGGACTGCGTGATATTGAAGAAGATTTGAAAACAGAATATGCCGAGTATGGTGTAGAAAGAATACCGGGACATTACGGTTTTGTTACGCAAGACATTGTGGATAGTCTTTTGAAAGAACAAAGTGAAAATGTAATGGATAATGCAGAACTTGAAAATGCAGAGCCGACAGTATTAATGTGAGGTGATTAAATTGAAAAAAGTAAATGTTACAGTACAGTACGATGAAGAAAAGTACAAAGCTGTTAAAATGTATCTTGAAAAGAAAGGCAAAAATCTTGATGACGAGATAGCTGGGTATATTGATACCTTGTTCACAAAGCATATCCCTGCTACCGTTCGTGAGTATTTTGATATGAAGAATGAGTCAACAGTGCAGTCGGATAACAAGTAAGAATTTATACTTGTCGAGCCGCGTGGCGAGTTGTGGCAAGAGTTTATCGTTTAGTCGGGAAAGTAATCAAATATACTGTTAAAAGCGAATTTGAGGGAGTTCCGGCAAGTATTTGCTTTCTATATATGTTGATTTGAGAGGGTTTAAGCAAGTATAAATTTGCTCAAAATTGCAAGGTTGAAAAAAAGCAGGATAAAGGCTGGGCGCAATTTCATTGCACCCAAGCCGAAAAACACCGCACGGCAACGCCGAGCGGACTTTCACTTTTGAGCCCAAAATGTAATTTTGAAAATGCGTTTTGGGCTCAATTCGTATCAGAAATTACACCCAAAAAGTAAAGAAAACGGCTATATTATCACGGTTTTTATATATTATTTTTACGCCCAAAAATAGAGCCCAAAAGGAGTTGATGAATTTTGGAAGAACAGGAAATGAAAAAAATCTCTTTCTATATCCCTACAGAGCTTTTAGATATATGCGACAGAAATTTGGAACGAGCCGATGTAAGAAGCCGTAATCAGTTTTTAGTAAAAGCAGTCAAATTCTATGAAGCATATCTGAACAAAGAGGAATTAAATTCAATAGTTACCCCGGCATTTGAATCTGTAATTGGAGCACGGCTTGACTTGACTGAGTACAGATTATCACAAATAATCTTCAAACTTGCCTTCGAAATGGCTGCAACAATGAACATACTTGCGGGTACTTTTCAGCTCGATGCAGAAAAGTTTGAATTAACAAAGGACAGAGTTCTGAACGAAGTCAAAGCCGTAAATGGTGCTATAAATCTGAAAGATATTATTGATTATCAGAACGGTGAAACAGAATAATGGCGAAGCTGATTTTATACAGTCCATACTATAAAGCAACCGATTATAGAATGGGTAAATATGTAAGATATATTGCAACAAGAGAAGGTGTTGAACTGCCGAAGAATACAAAACTAAACCGCCCTGCAACCAAAAAGCAGAAGGATTTAATTGAAAATATGCTTAAAGATTTTCCAAATTGCAATGAGCTTTTGGAATACAAGGACTACCTTGACAAGCCTACAATAGAAAATGCAAGCGAATTTATAACAAGAGTAATTGAAACCAATGTGCATTCCGAGAGTATGGGCGGTTATGTTAAGTATATGGCTACCCGACCCGGTGCTGAAAAAATAGCTGAACACGGATTGTTTTCCGATAACAATACACCGATAGTTTTATCTAAAGTCGAACAGGAACTGAACGAATATCAAGGCAATGTTTGGACTCATATCATATCTTTGAAGCGAGAAGATGCCGCCCGGCTTGGCTTTGATAATACAAAAGCATGGCAAAATTTATTAACAGCTAAGCAGAATGAAATTGCAAAAAATATGAATATTGATCCCAAAAATTTCAAATGGTATGCAGCTTTTCACAACGAAAGTCATCACCCTCATATTCATATGGTTGCTTATTCAACTAAGCCTACGGAAGCGTATTTATCTAAAAAAGGAATACGAAATATCAAGTCCTGTCTTGCAAAAGAAATCTTCAAAAATGATTTGATTCAGATATATAAAGAGCAAACGGATATACGAGATAAGCTCAAGGCAAGCAGTAAAGATATTGCAGAAAAGCTCATTGAAAATCTTAAAAACGGCAACTTTCAGAATGAAAATATCGAAAGACTTTTGTTTGATTTGAACGATAAATTGAAGCGAACAACAGGCAAAAAGGTTTACGGGTATCTGAAACCTGAAGTCAAATTAGTCGTTAATCAGATCGTTGATGAGCTTGAAAAAAACGAAAATATCAAGTCGCTTTATGCGTTATGGTATGGGCAGAAAGACAAAATTACAAGCAATTACACGAACGAAAAATTAAAAAAAATTCCGTTGTCTGCAAACAAGGAATTCAAAAGCATTCGCAATATGGTAATAAAAGAAGCCTTAAAACTTGATGAACTTGTTTTGATTTTTGATGATGAATCCGCAGCAGAACCGATAATATTATCTGCACCCGAAACAGAACCCGAACCCGATGATGACGAGTTGGATTACAGAGATTATTTGCTTACCTCCTCTGAAAAGTATTGGCAAGCGAAACGATTGCTCGACAAAAATTCACCAAAATATGATTTTGAGAGAGGCTTTGCATTACTGAAATTGTCTGCAAAAGAAGGCAATCAGTACGCGCAATACAAGCTCGGCAGAATGTTAATTGTAAACGAATTCAGTGAAGAGGATATTGACGAAGGTGTATATTGGCTTGAAAAATCCTGTGAACAGGACAACGAATATGCTGAATATTATCTCGGCAAACAGTATCTCGGCAACGGAAAAGTTGATGAGAATTACAAAAGAGCAATACACCTGTTAAGTGAATCGGCAGGCAAAGGCAACAAGTACGCCATGTATTCTCTTGCCTGTCAGTATTTATTTTCAGATAAGTTTAAGGACAAAATCAAGGAAGGTCTTGAACTGCTTGAAGGCTCGGCAAACAAGAAGTTTGCACCAGCCGAAAAGATGCTTGCGTTTATAATCCTCAAGGGAGAGTTACTGCCAAAAGACGAAAAACGAGCATACAATTTACTTTTGCACAGTGTATCACTCGGAGATGACAAGGCTGAATATGCTCTTGCGAAGTTATTATTGAATAGTGATGTAATACCCAAAGACACAGAACGAGCAATAAAGCTATTAATTTCTGCAATAGAAAAGAATAACGAATGGGCGAAAGTTTTGCTTGGAAAAATGCTTTTGTTCGGCATTGATATTTCAAAAGACGAAGAAAAAGGAATCCAACTTTTACAGTCAGCAGTAGAACAAGGCAACGAATACGCTGCTAAAATCTTGCAGAACAGAGAGAATTATTTGAAATATTTAGCCACGATGTCTGCAATGCGATTATTCGGTTATATGGGCAATCTGTTCGGCAAAAAATTTAATACTGATAAATCAAAAACAGGATTCAGGATCGATAAGAAACAGCGCAGACAGATTGAAGAAAAGAAAATGGCTCATGGATTAAAAATATAAATTATGATATGATTGGTAATATAATTTTATTTATTTCCTAATAAAATATATATTTTTATTGACAATTTAACGAATATATGATACTCTATATATGGATTTATTTTATTTCTAGAAAATGCTAAAATGTTGTGAAAAATCACAAAAAGCAATCTGTTTAAAATACGAATTTTGTATAAAATGCGAATTGACACTATGCTTATTTTTTTCTATTATTAGTATTATCACTTATATAGAAATGTTAGAGGAAGTTAAAAATGGCTAGAGATGCTATATTTGAAAAGAAAATAATTGTACTACCTAAGCATAGTTTTGTCAAGTCTGAATCAAAATTTTATGATAAGTATAGGCACAGCAGTAATTCTTCTTTAGTTAAGGAGCGAACAGTTGCTACACATGGCTTCAGTTCTAAATAGGTTATGGTATATCGTTTTAAACATAAAAACAAAAGTAGCAAATTGATTTATACAAATCATATTTGCTGCTTTTTTTTGCCTGCACATATTTGGTTACTTTGTATATGTGTTTTCCTTGTTGTAATCTATAATATATTATGCTCTATTGATGTATTAGTTCCATCAATAGATATAATTAATTTTATTAAAGACAATGTTTTTATTTCTTATATATTACCTTCATTATTACAAGTTGGTCAGTTAGCATCTACAATTATAACATTTCTTGTTAACAAACAAAAAAAATCTGATATTGTATTTAAAAAAATGATTAAGGAGATATTTGGTAAAAACATATATAATGGTACGATTTTTATGGTGCTATTTTTGTCAGCAATTTCTATATTCAATTTTATAGAAATTCTATATTATAATAATAGTATATGCAACACCGATATTAGTAAAAATTTAGATAAAGCTCAAGATTCTTTTTCTTATATTGTTAGTTTTATAATTATTTCGGTATTTTTATTTGCAGCAATTCTTTTATTCTTTTCTATTATTTTCAATACAGATATTGATTATTATGATAGGTTTAAAAAGTACGCAAGACACAAATTTGGAAAGAAAATTCAAAACATTGATACCGAAGAAATTAAGAGAATTGTAAAAATTACTGATTCTTGTGAGTCACAAGCGGAACTAATACAAATACTGGAGTTAATTTACAGAATTATGCTTGAGTATAATTATAGTAATATCGGTAGTATATATAATTCTATGTTATCTGAAACAGTTACAGTTATAAAAACATTTTCTGGTTCAAACGAAAAAAACAACGGCGAAGATATTGCAAGAAAATTATTTTCAAAATTAGTAAACTTAGACGCCTCTGCTTATAGTAAGCAGAAGTTTAAAATGCAATTTTTTTTAATAACCTATTTCCTTAAAAATAAGTATCCAGTTTTTGATTGGTGTAATGATTTGAATGATAATACAAAAAATGAAGTGACAAATATTCTAGTATATACATATATTTATTTGAATGCTATTGATGAAATTGATGATGAATTGATAAAAACATTATATATAATGATAAGAAATCAGATTTTTTCATTAAAATATAGTAATGATATTTTTAAATCAATAAGCGAAATTTTTTTATATTTCGATGAATTGGGAGATATGGATGATGTTTGTCTAGATTTTGTCTTGAAATTTGATGATGAGTATTCATTTTTATATTTTGTATGGGAGAATATTTTTTGTAGAAATCTAGAAGGAGAATAATAGTTTTATGTTGATAGATACTAGGATGATAAAACTTGGAAAACTTTTTGTTCCAAAGACCAAAAGTTTTTCAGAATACAATACAGATGCTAAAGGTGTTAATAATTTTGTTTCATCAGGATATTTCAATTATATCTCAGTAATAGATGTAAATGATAAAGATTTTTATTCAACTTCTCTTATAAATATTCAAAATAAATGCACTGGTGAAATTTCGATTCCTAATTCTGATGAATGTTCATATCAATATGTAAAAGTTTTTACAAATATAAAAAATCAGGAAATAGATTCTTCATTCCTTAATTATGATTTAGATACTATTAGTAATTTTTGGTCTTTAGATAGCTTGATTATGTTTGTAACAATGATTCATATCGGAGAAAATCATATTAATGATGTGATAGATTTTATTAAAAATAAATTGAGTTCTATTGAAGACCAATATTTACTTTATTTAACATTTGATTATAGTGATATAATCATTTTTGCGAAGAGTGATAAGATTTCTGAATACATTAATTTGATTTATTCGTTGAATTTTGATGATAGTCAAAAATTATTAGTTGAAGACTCCTATACAATTTATGGATATGAAGCTAACAAATATAAAAAACTATTTGAGAATAATAAAGAAAAAGTATTTACTGAAACTGACTTAAAACAGTACTGTAAAAATGAGGAGACAATTTCCATCAGTATAAATTTAGGATTAGAAACAAGTAATTATTTAATTGATTTGAAAAATGCTATATGCATTAATGATAAAATAAAATTCAGTGGTATGTATGGTCGACATGATGTTTCCATCGTAAACCAAGAAGCAGATACTGAATGGTTGCTATTTACACTAATGAAAATTGATTATTATTCAACGAAGAGTAATGATAAAGAGGCTAATGGAATAATATTATATGAGACATATTTGAGATCCGAACTATCTGATGATGATTTTTCTGACAACATTACATGCCAACCTCCCAATAAAGATGAATTTTATGAAAAAATAAAAAAATTGATTGACGATAAATTCAATGAAGTTCATAGTGAATTACAAAATGATCCAAGTGAATTTGATAAATACATTATTCCTATTCATGAAATAAAAAATTCAACATTAAGTGTAATAAAAAATAATTTTGCTGAAGAATTTATTCTATCAATGTTAGAATCTTATTTTGTTTTTTTAAATAAGCTTGTACAGATGTTAAAACCAGGTTACGATTTCAAAGGCAAAGATAAGAATGAAACTATTGAAGAATACACAAATGAATACTTTAAGGCTCTTAATTGTTTAGTTAGTACAGTTATGCATACAGATAGACAGTTTATACAAGCAACTGCATTTAATGCTGTGTTTTATGATGTTCCTCCTAAAATTGTTGCATACTATACTGCTCTTATTAATAGGTTTAAAAGATTAATGATTGATTCGGATAAAGGCGATTATGTTTTTATATTTACACCAAATTTTCAAACGGGTATAACGCTTCTACCTTTATTAAATTTTGAGGATCCTCCAGTTGATAGGCTTTTCATTATATCTATTGAAGAGAAAGCAATGTATGATGTTGAATCTGTTTTTCGACGTTTAGCACACGAAACTGCCCATTGTGCTAGTAATGATTCTAGATTAAGAGACGAAAGGCAAAAAAAATTGGTCTCTGCTTTTCTGTATAATATATTATATTATTCAGTTCCTGATTATGTTGATTTTAATGATGAAACATATACATTGATAAATCAATTAACGGATGAATTTTATTCAAGTGGTTATTTATCAATTAATGAATATAATTATTCATGTCAATTTGATGATTTAATTAACAAGTTATTAATGCTTTTTGTTAATCTATATAGTGAAAAAGATCAATCGCTTATAGGAAAAACTCAGAGATTAATTTTTAATAAAGTACAGAAACATATTTCTAATACTTTGAAAAATGATGAAAATCTTGTAAAAAGAATCATTAGAAACAAAGTTAAAATAAGCAATAAAAATGGTTTTAGAGATGGTGAAAAAGACAAAAATTATGACCTAAATTTAGATATTATAGCTAAGTATCTTACTATAACTTTCTTTAAAAAAGTTTCTGAAAGATTTACAGATTTCGAACAAAAAGAAGCAGCGTATGAAGATATATCTTCATATATTGATGTTTTTAAAGAATCATATTCTGATTTACAGTCAATTATAATATTGAATTTATCATTTAAAGATTATTTAAACTCTTTTCTCGAAATTGAAGGTTTAAATGTTAATCTTATAGAGGAAAGATTTGTTGATTTGGTAAGAATTACTATAATTTCTAAGCTTATGTTTGACACGGGAATCTGGACAGATTTTAATTCGTGCAGTGACGATTTAACAAGATTAAAAGATATAATTATTAGTTCTATGTTTACAATATCGTATGTTTCAAACGATGAAGCAACTTCCGATATATTATTTGATATTAATAAATTACTGGAGAAAGGTGATTTGTTGTCCTGTAATAATAACATCATTGAAAAAGAATTTGAAATAAAACAAGTATTAATAAATCAATTATTCCCTATTTGGTGTATGTATAACTATCTAGCAAAATGTATGAAACATTTAGTAACTAGATATAAAGAGAAACATAATTTAGATGAAATAAAGGAAATTCGAAATCAATTCATACTTTTTAAGAAGTTCAATGATATTTCTTTAATAATTAAAGAAATGAATAAAGCATTATTTAATTACAAAAAATATTTGTTGGAAAATTTATGATGAAAAGAGAAACGTTTTAACGTTTCTCTTTTTATTTTGAGGTGAAAATATTGTATAAAATGGTAAATATATATCATTCATATAGCAAAAACATTTATTTCGTTTTTGGTCATGAAAGAATCAGACTAAGAGTTTTTTTTAAAAAAGATTTTAAAGAAGTCAAAAAAACAATGTTAAAAGAGCCTGAGATTCTTGGCTATATAACAATTGAAGAAAAACAGTCAACACAAACAAAAATAATTTTGAATAAGAATAAAAAATATTCTTTATATAAAATGCCACATAAATCAATTATCTGTTATGCATATTTAGGGAATAACAGTTATGTAGGGTTGTGTAGTTCTTCTTGGTTTGCAAAACTAACAAAAATTTTTATCGTATTATAAAATAGTAGAAGGAGGTGATACCATAAAAAAACAATATCAAACAGAATATATACAGTTCACAGATGAACAGAAGCAGAGAGCAGCCAACACAGATTTGGCTGCTTTTTTACTTTCTCAAGGTGAGAATTTAAAGCGTTGTGGAACTGAAATGTTATGGGAAGCCGGCGGTAGAGTAACTATTCGAGATAATATCTGGTACAGTCAGTACGAACAGAAAGGCGGTAATGCTGTTCAGTTTGTTCAAAAGTATTATAACAAGAGTTATCAAGATGCAGTGCAAATGCTGCTTGATGAACGCATTGAACCTATAAGCATCGACATACAGAAAAAACAAAAAGAAGAAAAGAAACCTTTTGAACTTCCTGTACCGAATAAAAGTATGAAACAGATATTTGCTTATCTGCTCAAAGCAAGATTTCTTGACAGAGATGTAGTTAAATACTTTGTTGATAAGGGATTAATTTATGAAAGTGCAAAGTATCATAACTGCGTTTTTGTCGGTGTAGATAAGAACGGAAAAGCACGCCATGCGCACAAGAGAGGCACATATACTCTCGGTGATTCATTCAAGGGAAATGTTGAAAGCGTTGAGGCTGAGTACAGTTTTCATCATACAGGAACAAGCAATATGCTGTATGTTTTTGAGGCTCCCATAGATATGCTTTCGTATATATCCTTACACAAAGAAAACTGGACTGAACATTCATATGTTTCCTTGTGCTCTGTTTCAGATCGTGCCGTTATTCAAATGCTGAAGGATAATCCTAATATCAATAAAATATATTTATGTCTTGATAATGACAGAGAAGGAATAGATTCCGATTACAGAATAAGGCACAATTTGAATCAAATCGGATATAACGATGTTGCATTTATCAGACCGAAGTACAAGGATTGGAATGAAATTCTCAAGGCAAAAAACGGAATTGAACCCTTACCGGCTGTTCCTCATCCTACTATGAATAAAATGTGTGAGCTTATAAAAAATACTGTTCATACGGCAATGAGGATTAAGCCGTTGCAGTTCTATTATAAAACCATTTGCGATGATTTTCAGCAATTAATAAATGCAAGTACAAATGATGATATTATGAACCGTGCAAATCGTCTTGCGATAGACGCAGTCCGCATGGCAAAAGCTCATTTACTTGCCAATGAAAAGGAACTAATGCAAAGAATATTTGAAAAGTATTTGCCGCATACAGATAAAAGCTGTCTTGAAAACAAATTTAAAAAACTTAATAATGATATGGATTGTTTCAATAATTTGTTTAATCCGATGCAGATGAGAATAGATAAAAATCTTGACGAAGATATACAGTGTGTGTTTGAAGTTATTTGTGATAGTCTGCAAATTCAATCACAGATTGAAATTGCAGAAACTGAAAATTTTTCAGAAGAACAAGAAAGGAGTGAACTGCTATGCCAGCAGTCTGTAGTTTGAATATAATTACTAATCTATAAAAGGAGTGAATCAGAAAAAAATATAGAGTTGTTGCCTCTATGGGCAACCCAACAGGATTAATTGTTGCAGGCGTTGTGATGTTTACTGTGCTCGGTTTAATATCATTGCTTGCACATATTTATAATCTAAATAATATAAAAGCAAAGACAGTCGGTGACGGTCAGCACGGTACAGCCCGGTTTGCTCCGAGAGAGGAAATCAGAAAAACATATAAACACATTCCGTATGAACCTGAAAAATGGAGAAGTCAGGCAAAGAGCGGTGAAACACCTACAATGCCGAACGGCGGACCTTTACCTCAAGGAATTGTAGTCGGATGTACGGGAAAAGCAATTACTACTGCACTTGTTGACGATCAGGATGTACACGCATTAATGATTGGTGCAGCGGGTGTAGGAAAGACCGCATATTTCCTTTATCCGAACATTGAATATGCTTGTGCAAGCGGTATGAGCTTTATCAGTACGGACACGAAGGGTGACATTTATCGAAGCTATGGAGATATAGCTCAGAAGTATTACGGGTATAATATTTCTGTTCTTGATTTGCGTAATCCTACCAAGTCACACGGCAATAATTTACTGCACCTTGTCAAT
>ERZ808051.252-NODE-252-length-68894-cov-26.583388_pt1 | contig 68894 bp, 77 predicted proteins | sample MGYA00380199_ERZ808051 | MGnify/ENA primary metagenome ERZ808051 (study PRJEB31490, sample SAMN06133391) | mouse gut metagenome | isolation source: J11 | host: mice | place: China: Chengdu | collected 2015-05 ... | reverse complement strand
AAATTGCAGCAGAATTTGTAAACGTCCATAGGATAGTCCGGCTCATAGCGCACATAACCGTTATCTGCCAGGTATTCGCCCCATACCTTGTTTGCCGAAAGAACGTCCTTCTGCCGGTATGCAATCTGCACAAGGTCGTCAAAAACTTCATTCCATGTACGGTTTGTAGCCTTGCAACACGCACGAATGGCGCAATCACCGACACGGCGTTTAAGGGGATTGCTGTTATATTCTACCCATCTATCCATTGTCAACACTCCAATCAATAGCCTTACCGCACCTCGGACAATAATTTACTTTCTCATAAAATTCTCTTTTGCAGACCGGGCAACCGTCTGTACTGCCTCCATTATGCCCTACCTTAACTCTATCAGGCTTTGCCGGAATATTCCCTTCCATGCTCTCAATAGCGTCCGTCAATGCTTCATACAGATATTCGTTGCAAGTGTTCCTCCCGGCATTTCCCATAAAATTTTTTATTGTACTGATACTTCCTATAATGTTCTTCATCTTCCCTACCTCCTACCACAATTTTACAACAGATTCGGGCGGGGGTTGTACCAATTATTCAGCGGATATTATAAAATTTAGTAGAATAATTCGAAAGGTTTGGTACATTTACTTTTGGAAGCGCTTCACCGCCCTCTTTTACCAGTTTTTTAAGTAATTCCTCCACCTGTAAAGAGCTGACTAAAATACTTTTTCTGATTTTCATTTCATTTTTCATGTTCTTTTCTATATCTCCTTGCGCCCTGATTCGCTTGCTTCGTCTGCTCCCTGCCGAAATCAGCTACCTTTATACGATCATACTGCGGCTGCAAATCGTTCTGCTTGCAGAAATCATTATAGACTTTGCTTTGCTGTGTCATTTTGTATGCTAATTTGTCATAATCCCTTTGTAAAATCTCTTTCACATCAGTTTCAGCAATATTATCTATCTGCGCTTGCTTTCCAACTAATTGCAACTTTGTTTTCCTGATTGCCCTTTCGTAATATCTTTGCTTCTGCTTTAAATCGTACAAATCACGGCTTTTTTCGCTATCTTCTATATTTTCTTCCCCATAGGGATTTCTAAGTCTTAAATCCCACGGCTTATGACTGTGCATGCAGTTATAACCATGCAATCCAAGCGGATTAACTACTTTCCCAACTCCCGTTATTGGGTCAATGTCATATCCAGTAGACGCGAGCAAATTAGGATAGTTTTCATCTTCTCCGCGTATCTTGTAAATTTTCCCTTGCCAAAGGTCATGCTGCGCTACATATCCGCCATATTTAGAATGACGCGCCCCAATGTGCTTTGATACAAGGACATACTCAATTCCACCCTCAACTATGTACTGATTCGTGACTTGTGCCGCCGTCTGATTCATGCTCGTTACCACGCAACACCGAACCGCAGCTTCGAGTGTCCGGCGTGCGCCGCTCGGATAGTCCACATATATTCCCCGTCCGGCATATCTATCCAGAATATCACACACCGCAGCCGAATAGCTTTGCACACCAGAGGCAACTCTCAAATCGGCTTCATCAAGTATATTGATAAGGTCAATGTTTGCGGCCTGGTTCATAGTCGTACGTGTGAGGTTTGTCAGTTCCCCCAAACTCTTCTTAAATTCTGCGTCCATAACACGTATTACAGCGGCATTTTTAAGTGGATTAGACAATTCTATACCCAACTGTCCCAAAGTCGCTCTATCGTCCTCCCATGAGGTCAGAACGGCATCTTGCAGGAGGGAACGCAACTCTTTCTGTGTCAGTCCCGTTAATTTCCGCAATTTCTGTTCAATCGCCGCTTGGCTATCGCCCATCTGCTTTAGTTTCCAGATAAGGCGGTCGGCGGTTGCGGTCATTTCCCCGGCGGAGAGTAGGCGGCGGGTTATGTCTTTGAGGATAAAGTTTTCAAGTTGGCGGTATAACTCTAATAATCTATCTTCTTTGTGGTCGAAGTAGTCTGGTGATAGCATTACAACCCCCTAATGGATTTTCAACAAGTGGTATGTTAAGCCTTGAATTTATAAGGTAATTTTGAAAATTCTGCGCTTTTGCAAATTCCGCTTCTGCTATTCTTTGCTCGCATTCTGCAATGGCAGCTTTTCTTAATAAATCTATTGCGTACTGCACTCCATCACCATATCCGTCATAGTATTGTGGTGAATCCGTTTCCATAATTTTGTCGTCTGCTTCATCAGCTTCTTTCTCAAGCTGTAAAATTATAGGCATTAAATCCATTCCCCTACTCCTTTCCTGCTGTCCTCTTGACTAAAGCTATCCATTCCCGCTATACAATCTTCGTATAGCCCCAATATTTCAATTCAGCCTGTTTTCTCGCTTCTATTGCGTCCTCTATATGCTCAAAACTTACAAGCACAACACGCTTTTCCCCAAGCTGGAAAGTCGCCCTGAATTTCTTTCTCCTGCCTGGTTCATTACTTACAGTCACGCCAGACACGCCGCTTCTGTTTGTGCTTCTAATCCTCTGATTTCTTGCTTGCGTTTTCATGCTCGCCCATCGGCAATTTGACGGTTCATAATTTCCGTTCGTATCTATCCTGTCAATAGTTAAGGCCTCTCTATAACCATTCTCCATAGCCCATTTATAGAAATTTTCAAATCCATTTTCTGTATTGTTCCAGTCATCACAAACAGAAATTCCTCTGCCGCCATAATCAGAATATCCATCATTATTTGGATTGTTGCACCTATCCCTCATTCCTGCCATAATCATGTAAATGCGCTCTTTGCTCATTCCATGAGTTTTTGCAATATCCCTATGGTGTCCGCAGCTTCTTGTGTTGCCAGAAGTGAGAGAACCAATGGGAACACATACCTCGTTGCCGCAATCGCATTTGCACAGCCATTTGTAACCACCATGAGCAAATTCTCCTGTTGAGTTTATAGCAGTAAGCATACCAAATCTTTGACCGGATATATCTTTCTGCGTGATACAGCCACAACTTTTTGTTTTTCCGGCTGTTAAATGTGTACCTCTTACAATCTTTTCTTTTCCGCAGTCACACCTGCAAAGAAACATTCTGTTATAGCCTTGTTTCTCTACCTCTTTCAAAACGGTTAATCTACCAAATTTTTCTCCAATATATGCCCTTTTAGCCATACTGCAATTCCTCCTACAGTATAATTATAGAACAGATTGGATTATAATTTGTACCAAGTTAATTTTTTCCTACTGTTTCCCTCACTAAGCGCAACCAGTCCGCGCCGTGTCTTTGCTTGGCGGTTTCAAACCAATGGTCGCCCGTTCCTGCTGTGTGATATGTAAGCGGCCGCCCGGTCGGTTGCTTGCTTGGCGGAGAGTACCAGCCTGTTATATTGCCTCCTGCGTCCCTTATGGGGATATTCGGGCCGTATACCTCGCCCTCATACAAATAATGTGCATACGGCGTGTTATACTCAATTTCGCCGCCATATATCCCCTGCGGATAGTTCACACTGTTCCGCAATGCTCCCTGTTGGAACGGTATCAGAGGGTCGCAGTCGGCGACAATTTGCATATTCAACATACGCTGGGCAGTACGGATATTCCTGTCTATCCTATCAGTATTCAGTTGTATATCAACATTCCCTATGTGCTGTCTAATCCTCATAAAATCACGCTTTCTAACAATTATTCCGGCAATGATACAGCTTGCTTTTACTCACAAGAATAGCGGGAGTATTTGCTTTTATGTACCATTTCGGCGGTCGGCGCAGCAGCCGCTTGTGTTCCTCGATTTTTCTATTGACTTCATCAAAGATTTTCCGCAATGCTTCTGCCAGCTCTTCCATTCGTTCATAAATGCTGCCCCATGCTTCTGCTAATTTATCAGCAAATTCTTGTAATGTCATTCCCTATTCCTCCCCAAACAATCCCTCTTTCGGCTCATTCTCGCTCTTGGCTTCTGCCACAATAGCACGCGCTTCTTCTTCCGTGAACCCTTCGTTATGCACCAGATAATACCACTTAGGATAAAATCCCTTGTCCGTCAGTAGCAACGCCCTTGACCTGTCTTCCTCGGCGTTTCTCGTGAGGTCTGCAAAGTCCGCATATATCTCATAGTTCCCAAACTCACTAGGAGCCGATTCCCCGTTGATAACAAACATAGCGTCCATTATATAGGCTATGTCATGGATAGCCCCTATGCGCCCGTCTCCGTTGCTGTCAGGGCATGATAGAATGTCCCGGTAATCTCCCACCGTGTTGATTGTGCGCCGCTCCGTGGCTTCCACCTGGGTGGCAGTGGCAACGGAAATAGTCTGTCCGTTAAAGACAAAATATCCTGGGTCAAACCCGGTCTTGTAAGAAATAATAGAGAGAAGGAAGTTTATCCCCTCTGTCCGGCTTGCAACTTGTAATGTTGGCTGCCACTGCTCAAATGGCTTATCCGTCATATCGTCCAGTCCAGTCTTAAGGACCATTCGTGGAAGTTCAATTCCGTTTGCTTCTGCATACTGTATTGCAGACTGCCCGACAATCATTTTCGGCTCTGAATCCTCTGTTTCAACACCCAGCGTGGACATTGCGATATCCAGCCAGCGAAGCTCCTCTATGCACTCCGAAAAGCACGATACTCCCAATGGGCTGTCCGGGTCTATGGTGTTGCTGTATGGGTTCTTTATGTACACAAATAAAGGTTTTTCAAGGTTTTCTGCTGTAAACTCTGGAACAATGTCCGCCCATTTTGTGTTTTTTAGGGGAATTTCATGTCCTATCTGGTCTTGCTGGTCCGATACAAAGGCCTTGTTGGACACTCTATACCTGCGGACTGATACCATTTCCCCGGCTTCGTTCTTCTGTGTGCCGTCCTCGAACCTGTGCCATTCCGCCCGTGTATAGAATTTCTTTTCTTTCTGGTAGTATGAGAAAAATATCGCCCCGGTCACTTCCCCATTGCTGTCAAATTCAGTCACAAGAAACCGATCCGGCGGTATGTAGTCCATGCCTTTTCCGTTCCATTTCGCCATAGAGCCGCCCAACATAATCACATCCTGCATAATCTTCTGTGCATTTTTCAGGAAATAATCATCAATGGCTTTCTGGATTCTCTTGGCAGTTTCCCCGGTTCCATATTTTGACTGCACCTTAATGTCAATATTCTGCGTAATCAGCTTAGCCAGTTCCCGGGCAACAGTGTTTGAAAAGCGGATTGTCCGGGTATCGCCCTTTACCCACGGCGGATTACCGCTCTCCAACTGCCCCCACAGCTTAATAGCAGCGTCCATTTCCGTCGACAGGTATGTTTCCACACCGAAAGCCTTTTCAGCGTCCGTTTTAAACAGCATTTTGAATTTCTCCTTTATCCATGTTATCAGTCCCATTTAATCACCTATGCAACCAGAATTCTAAAGTATTACTATTGCGTTGTATCAGTCTATCTTCCGCATAGTAGCACTCAATTTCTCTTCCTTTTACCATCACTTTAGAAAATAAATCAAACTCTTCCAAATCCGAAATTTTGCTCAATACTGCACAAAACAAACCACTTCCAGCACATGTATTTCTTAACTCCCACACTGCTGTTGTGCTTTGTTTGGTAGCTTCAATATATACCGGAACCCTGATTTTCTTAAAAAGATCAACAGAAACAACTTTCGCATTATTTTTGTACGTTCCGTCTATTCTCTTGCGAATAATTCTTGCAGATCGTTCATCTCCACCCTCTTTGTATGATTCAGCTATAAAATTCGCATAGGAAAGAAATTTCTTCTCGTCATTTTCCATATGTGCTTCAATCAATTTCCCTATTGTTGTTGCGTTTATGCACTTCATTTCCCCATCTCCTAATCAAAATATTCTTCCAACTCCTGCAACTGCCGCAGTTTCCTTTTATCGTTCTTGTGCGTCCGATTCCCCTTGCACCACTCACAGCCGCCATGATTCCGGCAGGTGCGGTCTATGGCTTTTGCACCACGGTATGGCTTGCGGTGTTCTTTTCCTTGGGTGATGGATTTGTTAAGGCTCATAACTATTTCCTCCTAGCCCTTTTTATTGCTCTCTGTTCTTTTCTGTAATTTGCCCATGCTTTATCAGACATTTGAGCAACTCCCAAAATAGATTTTCTGACGTGTTCTTCTATATTTTCCTTGTATGGTTCTTCTAACGGTTTCCAGGCTATAATTTCAAAAGAAACTGGATTATAATTTTCTCCGTGCCAAATTCCATCAGTTCCATATACCAAATCATACACGGAACGTGTTTCAAAATCTCCATCTTTCCACAGCGCTGTAATTCGGTATCTCCTTCCGGGTTCTGGAAGATTCTTCCCATCACCGCAGTATATCCACCCACCGCCGCAATCCTCCGCTGACCGCTCCATATCTTCCAACTTTGCGGATAAAGCTTCTATGGTGTCGGAGGCTTCGTTAAGAAGTTTAAAAGGTTCAGAAGAAGAAACATTTTCAAAATTCTGCCATTTTTTCACGCAATCCCTCAATTCCTTTAACTGTTCGCTAATGCTCATTCTGTCAATCCTCCCTATGCAATCTATCGTATTCCGCAGAACCAAGCCAAATAATCTCTTTCAGCTTCGCTTCGTCCATCAGAATCACATCATCATATCCTTTTTTCTCTCGCCCATATCCTTATCGCTTCAATGCAAGCACATTCTTGCACATCTGCTACTTTTGCAATAATACTTTGGGTAATTGTATATACCCCGGACATATCACATTCTGGCGCATACCCACCAAATTCATAATGCGGATTCCAATCCTCGTCAAGAGTTTTGACCGTCTGCGGGTTCAGTTTTACTTCTGGTATATCTTTTGTGTGACCTGCGCTATAATTTCCACAGTGCGTAATGAATTTAACGCTGTCCTCTAAATTTTCAGTACAACACCTAGGAAAATCAAATATATTCGTACACGTTTTACATAATGGATTCATTTCCCTATCCTTTCCTTACCACATTGGCAGATGTTTCAAATCGCTTTTATTTCTCCAATTACCTCATATTCGCAATCAAGATTTACCATAAGAAATGCACGATTGTTTATGAACTTCCAAACCGCGTCTGCTTCACTTTTTGCCGTTACTGTAGCATATCTTTCTTTTTCACGTATATCTTTAAACTTGAATAGATACTGATTTTTGCGTCTAAACAGCATATCATTTCCTTTCCGTCTTAATATTTCCACCGCAACCGCCGCCGCAGGAATGTATAGCAGTAATATCTGTCGCTATCCATGCAGTGGTCGAACTCCTTTATCACAGCGTCTTCCAGGCTTTCCATATCCCAGGAATACAGCCCATACTCATTTATGGTTGCTTCACAATCCTCGTGATAGCTGATTATCCCCCTGTTTAGGAATGTGGTCTGCACCCGTATTCCGTCCAATACGTCATTTTCTGCACCCTTGGCAATGTACTTACTGTGCTTCTTGATTGTTTCAATAAAGGACGCTGCGGACGGGTCAACGATGATAAAGGTCAATTTCCTATTCCCTATCAGCTTGCATATTTCCTGATAATGCGTTTCATCATCTCGCCGGATTCCCGTTTCTTTGCTGTCATAGTAGTATTCAGACTCCTTTTGCGCCCGTCTTCCATCAAACGCCCACAATCCGGCAGCAAACGGGTTTACAGTTCCATAGTCCACAGACACAACCCATTCTTTTTCCCCGGTCATGTGCTTGTCTTTGACGTGCTTGTCCTCGTCAAACATGGAGTAGACAAGCCCCTCTGCCACACACCACAGCCCCAGGATATACCGCTTAAAGAACACGCCCACATACATTCCCCGGTATCGTGCTTTTATGCGCTCTGACAGGGAAAGATTATCGTCCATTGTGAAATGCAGGTATACAAGCCGCTTTTCCTCTGCCTTATCAATCCAGTTGACCTTGAACCAGTGCCGGGGGCTGTCCGGGTTACAGTTAAACCACATCTTAGAGCCATCAACAGATAATCGCCCGGTTGCCTGATTGACAAAGGATTCCGGCATAAGTGCCACTTCATCAAAAAACATACCTGCCAGCGTGATACCTTGAATCAAGTCCTGGGAGCGTTCATCCTTTCCGCCGAATATGTAAAAGTAGTTGACTGTATCCTCCTTGCTTACAATCAGCAGATTGTCGCTTCTCTTGTCTATTACTGTATACTTTCTGCTCGCAAGCATCAGTTTCAGCCAAAAGAGTACATTTCGCCGGAATGAGCCGATTGTCTTACCAGCCATACCGAAATTCTGCTGGTTGAAGCTGTTCATTGCCCATAGCACATAGGACAGTGACATTGATAGGGTCTTTCCGCTCCTGATTGCCCCGTCTGCTATGATTCCGTCCATATCATTTACCGGGCTTGCAGGACACCACCAAGTGAGTACTTTCTTCTGCTTAGCGGAAAATGGCTTAAACTGGAATCCCTGCTTCTGCACCTTTGCTTTCATGTCGGTGGCACGTTTTGCTATGCCTTTGCGGATATTTTCTATCCGGGTATTGATATCACTCAATCTTTATCACTCCAATCAATAGCCTGTCCGCAATTTTCGCAATGTTTGTGTGATTTTTGAGAATCATTCCAAGGTGGATAATGAAAACATGAAAAAATATCTTCTTCGCAGCAAGGGCACTTGACATCAACATAATCTCCTGTTTGGATTTTTGTTTTCTTCTTTGATTTAATAATAGGCTTCTTCGCCCACTGCCTTTCCCTTGCCTCCCGGCATTCCTCGACTGTGCCGATTTCGTGATATTTTTCATTTTCTTTTCTGTACTTGTCGCATTTATTGCAATGCCTTTCGGGACAAGAAGTTTTATCTGTTACATGTGGCTTAAATTGTTCTGCGAGCTGTTTAAATCTCTCGACTGTGCCGATTGCTCGGTACTGCTGGATTTCCGTTAATGCCTTTACTGCTTCTGTAAGAGCAAGGTTCCGCTCCGTATACTCCTTATCGTTATCTCTCACGTAATCTTCGTATATTCCTTCCAGAATATTTATTACATGGTATTCTTTCATTCCTCTACCTCGCCTTCCTCCCACACTTCCGCCGCCGTTCCATTCAGAGCGTCTATAAATGTATTATCTTCCACCGCATCCGCCTGTGTATCTTTGATTTGATTTTCCAGTTTGAGAAGCTCGACTTCAAGTTTCCATTCTTCCATAGGCTCCCTTTGGTCAAGATACTGTTTTCCAAGCCATATCGCCATATTTGCGTTCTTTTCTGCTAATTTAAACTGCGACCTTCTAAGAGATATTTTGCCACCAACTCGCCTTTTAGAAAAAACCACCGCAAAACTCTCTTTGTATGTGCGTTTGCACCATCTTTCTATGGTATCCTCGCTTACATCAAAGAATCCTGCTATTTCCTCTTTGGTGCATTGTAATCCACATAATTTTTCAAAGTTCGCTTTGTCTATCTCTTTTTTAGGTCTTGCCATATCACCACATCTTTTCCACCTTGCAATAGGTTCTGATATTTCTTGTTGGAAGAGTATCGGGCATAAACTCCCCAAATAATGTATTAACATCAAAATACTTTTCAAGTGTTGCCTGTTTGACTTTCGCACTTGCTGACTGAAACTTATTATTGCAAGCCAGCTTAACAATATTTTCAGTATCTTTTTCTGTGCCACGCCATATAATAGCGGACTGTATCACCGTACTAAGGCTTTCCGTTGCCATACTCTCAACCGCCCAAATAGAATTACCCTGGTAAAAGATATTGCCCTTATATCTTCCATGCCCTAATTTCTTTGCAATCAGTCCACGGTAATTCATGTATGACATAGGTTTACAGGCTAATGGAGTAGCCGGCATTGCCCTAAACGGCGTGCTATGTAACAATATGCTGGTCTGCTTATCCGTCTTTGGTAATCCGCTGTCAACAATCCGTATATCCTCGACAAATTGCTCCCAATCCTCAAAGGTTTCTGTCGGGTAGCCGATGATATTGTAAAATTTAACCTGATGCGGTTTCTCGCACTTTGCCAACCGCTCTAAAAACTCACGCAGCATATCCCTTGTGATTTTTTTATTCACCATGAAACGTATTCGCTCTGATAATCCATCAATAGCAGTTGTCCGCAGCTTTACAAGATCAACGTCAATTCCATTGTGCATATCTATCATAGCACGTTCCCTATCAACGCCGCCGTTCCATAATCCGCTGTAATTGAATTCCTCTTGTGCCGCCTGTTTCCTGTGCCATGTATACCCGCAGAATAAGCACTTGTGATTACAGCCTATAACGTCCTCGTGGTATGTCTGCCCATTATCAAGCTGTATGTCGTATGGATATATACTGTCAACCTGATTAATATAATACAGCTTATCCATGCTGAAGCTTTTTGAAGATACGATATGATCGTCAATGCATTCCTCTCCGTCCAGTATGGCTTGTGCCAGCTTATCTTGTATGCCCTCCGCCCTGCCAAGGATAAAGTAATCAATGTATTGCAGGAACGGGCGGGGATTTAATACCCCTTGCCCTCCTACGCATACTTTGTAATCTCCCTTCTGCCATGTCACACGCTCTGCGATAAATTCCCACCAATCACAATCAGACGTAACACTATACATCACCATATCAAATTTATGTGCCGTTGCAGCACTGCAATAGTCAATGTTTGTAAATCCGGCACGCCGCAATATGTCACATACAACCGCCATGCCTGCATTAAGACGCACATTGTAACATTCCTTGCTGTATGTCTGCTTTGCGTATTTGTTAAGCACATATATGCCGATTTTAAGATTATCCTTATCCATGTTACACCTCAAATCTGAAATTCAAATCCGCACTTAGGACAGTGGCAGGTCTGCATTTCCTTTTCCGGCTCCGGCTTGTTATCGTCCAAGTCAAGGGCTAAATCATCTTCCGGCATATTCATGTCCAAGAATCCAAAATCTGACATATCAAGGTCGAATATGCCATCAAGCTCGTCAGCCAGTAAATCCATATCCCATGCAGAGAATTCTCCAACTTTGTTATCCGCCAGGCGGAACGCCTTAATCTGCTCGTCTGTCAAATCATCTGCCACAATGCAGGGTACAGTTTCCATTTTGAGTTTAACAGCCGCCTTATAACGTGTATGCCCTGCGACAATCACGCTGCTACTATCAATCACAATCGGCACTTTAAAGCCAAATTGCAATATGCTGTTAGCCACATAATCCACGGATTTATCATTTTTGCGTGGATTATTTTCGTATGGAGTTAAATCGTTTATATTTTTTTCGATTATCTGCACTTTCTATCACCTCAATCATAAATGTTGATTCATAATTTCCCATTGCGCCCGGCGCCCCTGCTCAATATCCTCCCTACAAATACCATATTTCAATATTTCGCAATTTTCTGAATCGCAAGCACAATGGTTCAGTTCGCAGTATTCCCCACGCTCCGTATCCTCAACAAAATCACAATCTACTCTGATTCCCATATCCTCACCTTTGCTTTCTGCTTTGGAGTTAGCTTATCCATATTTCCCTTTGCCTCCACAATCCCCCTAAATCCCCTAATTCTATTGTAAGGCATTCAGGGGGATGATTTGTACCAAGTTATTTCCCACTGTTCTGCTCTATAACAACTTTTTCAGTTGGGCAATAATAATGCGTAAGTTGATTATCCTTCCCGGCAGGAACCGCAATCAATACGCGATTATGCATGCTTTTTTCACTCCCCACCTTTATATGCCCTGCCTTTGCCGTTTTGGGAATATGCGGGCTTACCATATTGCCGGACGGAATCATAGCAATAATTTCCCCGGTCTTTTCCGGCTCATATGCCCTGCTTTTCCACGTTACCTTATCTCCTACTTTCATTTCCCTATCTCCTTCATTTTTTCGTTAAAAATACTAAAGAAATATCTCCTATACCCATAAAAATCCGTCCGGCAGTACGGAATCCGCTCCATCTCTTTCAACTCCCATTTCACTCTAAGAGCGTCATAGGACTTGTTTTGAGTGACAGACAGTAAAATGTACTCTGCAATGTCTTTATTAGCTGCATGGGCCGCTTGGCGCGCCACAGAGGCATATATACCGGACTGTATGTATTCTGTGAGCTGATTATACCGCTCTTTACTGATGCCGTAATACTGCCAAGAATGCCGATGGGATGGCTGATGCCGCGGATTGGATGAAACCTCAAAAATGCTAATTTGCACGAATTCAATATAACTATTGCACGTCTCTTTCTTTTTTGTGCAGTTTTTTCGATCGCAGCATGTCTTAAGGCATGTACGACATAGGCAGGTGTGGCATTTTTTGCGCATTTAATTACCTCCCAGGTAATTAGAAAGAAGATGCCTTTCTAGCTCTTCAAAATTATATTCGTTCTGCTTAAAATTCCAAAAGCTATTCTTGGGTTTTTGTAACACATGATTTTTGTATTTACCAGGTAAATAGTCCTCAAACACGCGTTTTTTCAGGAAATTATCAGCATGATAAATCTTCTCAATGCCGGTAATTTTGCAGTATTCAGCATAATTACGGGCAGACTCCACTAAATCGGCCTCCGTGTATGTTCCGTTGGAAACCACGCTGATATAAGTCTGTTCTGCTAGATAACGATTTTTGTTAAGCGGATAATAACGCCAAAAATATTTAAAACTTTCAATTCTAGTTTTCGCGTGTGCGTTATTTTCTTTACTTACCTTATCTTTACTTACCTTATCTTTACTTATGTCATTTCTGCATACATTTTTTTGATTTCTGCATACAGAAACATCATTTTTGTATGCAATACCCTTAATTTTGTCAACACTAACCAAAAGGTACTCTTTTTGTACAAGGATTTCTTCGCGTCTTTTTACTGTACCAAAATACTGTTTCTGAATCCTTGATGATGTGAGGATGGAGTAGTCCTCATACATCTTGGCATCAAATATGCCATTATTTAAGCACCTTTTCACTATCTCATTTATTAAACTGATAGTCACGCCGCTGTTTCCACCAAACCAATTTGACAAAAACAGAAGAGGACTTCTCTCGATCCATTCACAGTAGTAACCCTTCTCAGCGTATATCTTCTGCCAGAGCCGAACTACTACCGCAAACCCTTTTACTCCATATTCTGCTTCGATTTCAGAGATATTGTCATTAGTGCGACAGTCTAAGAGAAAACTAGGGATTCCCTCTTTAGCCACCGCTATACCTCCTTGATTACCACTTCAATTCGTGGATTATCCTTATCCACTTCAAATCTGTCGGAAAATCCGACAACATGCTTCCAGCCATCATCTTTTAATACCCCAGTACTCACAAGCGCATCCTGGATCACTTTCCGACCAAACGACGAAATATTGTCCTTATCGCGCCGCCCACTCGGTTCTACCCAAAGATATTCCATGAATACTGGCTTCTCAATCTTCACGCCCCTCATGCATTGCTTGATGGCTACTGCAACAATATTTCCACTGTCCGCTTTCATCTTCGCCCCTTTATGGCGGTTTGTGCGCTCTGCTGCTATGTAATCGTTGAGGTTCGGGAGCGTACCGGGAATTGTCAATAAATATTCCATATCATAAATCAATCCTACTTTCTATATGTTAATGGTTTCTTCTATAATGTCCCCGTTCTCAATAATGTACCACGTATCTTCTTTTATTATCGTTCCATCAACCTGAACCATTTTTGCACCTTTGAGGATCCATGAGTCAGGAGCCCAATATTCTTTTTCATTTCCTTCCCAATCTGCAAAAACAAGATAAGACCCAAGAACTCCTTTAGCTTTTGACTTGTATCCCCAGGCCAAGGCTATAGATTCCTTGTCTCCAGCAATAGATTCTCCTTTGTCCCCGGTGGCCGAGCTGGCTCCCTTGTACCCGGTGGCCGAGCTGGCTCCCTTGTACCCGGTGGCCGAGCTGGCTCCCTTGTACCCGGTGGCCGAGCTGGCTCCACAGTACCCGGTGGCCGAGCTGGCTCCGTAGTCCCCGGTGGCCGAGCTGGCTCCGTAGTCCCCGGTGGCCGAGCTGGCTCCGTAATCTTCGTCTGAATTATTCTCTTTTTTTACTCTTTTTGTCGTATATTCAATCGCCGCTTTTACAAGTCCTGCGATATTGATAGATGCTCCAATCTTTATTTTTGTAGATGATACCTTGGAGTCATCACCATTTCGTGATAGTTCCCCACTTTGTTCCACTTCGCGAAATACACTTTTTGCGGGATCATAGTATTTAAAAACATCTAACGGATATTCACAAGCATGAAATCCACTCTCACATACCTTTGCATTACGCTCCTCATATTCTCTGCCTTCCTTATACTGAAAACCTTTGCATGTCATATCTTTGTTAAATCCTTTAAATGATTCAATTACTTCCTCCATATTTTTCCTCCTTTCCGGCGGCAAAGATCAACCCGCCGCCGACTCCATGATATATCGCATGAACAAATACTACGGTTGATAGTTACTTAATTGAATCCAGCACGCTCTGCATATCGATATACCGACCTGTTTCTGTAAATTTCTTTGATGACCGATATCCGTATGTCCCATCGGCAAAAAGAACTTCTACACTAGAAATCTCTCGCTCGCTGCAACTGTATTTCTGATATGTACTTACCTTTGTTACTACAGCAGGAAGAATCCTATTTCCTTCTTTTTCTTTTGTCTTTACAATATCTCCTACCTTAACCATTTTATTTTCCTCCTAATTCTCCAGATATTCCTCTAGGCAAGCTGCATAATCCACGCTGTTGCGCTCTTTGTCCCACTCCGTCCAGAAATCCATAGTCTTACTCTGTGGACGCTCCTTTGCCAGCTCCACATGGATTTTCAGCGGTATCGGGCAAGCATCACCCACCACAAGGCAGTCACCAGGAGAAAACATGGTAGTGGTTTCAATCACATCTGCGCTGCCGGACGGCATCATGCCTTTTATCATGGACTTGTCGTTCTCGTTGTTGAGTTTCATCACAATATAGTTCGCACACTGCGCCATGATGGTTTTATTAAGTTCTGACGGTCTCTGGCTTGCAACAAACAGCGTGATGCCGAACTTCCTGCCCTCTTTTGCGATATTTTCAAATATCTCCACCATACGCCGCTGCGCCGCTGATAACTGGAATTCAGTCGGGATATAAACGTGCGCTTCGTCGCAGACAAGGGTTATCGGTCTTGCGTCTTTCTGTATAATCTGGATATTGTAAATCAGCTTCGTTATCGCCCCAATAATCAACACAGCTATGTCGTGTGGTATGCCGGATAGGTCAATGTTCTTTACTGGCTTGTCGTCGCCCATGATGCGGTTGAGGAAGCCCGAAAGGTAATTCTGTCCACACTTAACATCTGCAAAAATAAATGAATACCGCTTGTCCTCATGAAGCGTTTCTATTGTATTGATGATTCCGGCCAGCTTTCCGTTGTATTCTCCTTTGGTTGTTTTCTCCATCCCTGCCTTGTCTCCAGATTTATAAAATTCCCCGGTTCCGACTTGTTCAACGTTCATACAAACCAATTCATTATAAAAAATATCAAAGTTAAAATATGTAGGTTTATTCTCTCTACCTCCTGGGCATTGGTTGTAATACGCTTTTCTAAGTGCCGACATAACCACTGTGCTATCCTCTTTCACTTTCAGCACATTCGCCACCATATCTGCAAATCCAAGCATCCAGATAGGGAACGGAACCTCGCCCATCTTGATGCTGTCCACATAAGACAACTGACTATACTCTCCGTGGATATCGAATATAACAATGTTCGCACCGGGCAGCTTTGAGGTTTCCTCCACTATCTTCGTGACCGTTTCGGACTTTCCGCAACCGGTATTGCCGACAATGCAGGAGTGACGCTGATAGAATTTGTTGCCGTCAATCCATGCCACAGCGTCAGGATAAGCGGCATAATGCCCCAAATGAAATGTTCCATCTGGATTATCCCAAAGAATATCCATTACTTCCTGTGCATACATTTTCTTAATTTCTGCGTTTGTGTTGGGGAACTTGTCTATCTGTTGCTTAAACTCGCCGTCAATCACGCTCCCTAAAATAGAGCACTCAATCACTTTCAAGGACGGCTGTTCCAGTTCTTCCATGATGGTGTTTTCGTCCATCTGCGTTTCCACGTCATTGTCCGTAATGGCGGTTATCATGGTGACAAGCTCCACTTCGCCATCTGATACAGATATGAGGTCATTCAGACGGGCGTTCTTAAACTCTGAATCGTCCGTCCTGATTTGTATTTTGCTGGGTAATATTTTTACTAATTTCAAGATGATACCTCCTTCGGATATTCTTCAATCGGAATAACTGCACAAACATTCTTATTTCTGTAAAATTGCAGATTACCTTTATAGTGGTGCGGCCATGTGTTATCAATGCGAAAATTATCAAAAATCAAAAGCATTTCTCCACAATAGAGTGTTGAATAATTACAGTACCACTCTATTGTGTATTCAACGCCACGAGCCGAAAACGAACACGTTCTCGAAAACCCGTATTCGTCAGGATTTATCCATCCATTAAACTGTATATATTGTGAAGATGTCAGTATCTTCTCAACCGATTCTTTATCCATTTTCCTATCCCTCCAATAATTCAGAATAATTCCTTATCCTTGCCTTTTTCACGCTCTTGCAGTAGTCGCACACGCCGCAGTAGCGCGGTTCTTCCAGCCCTGCCTTGACCGCAATAAATCGCGGCATGTTCACCATAATCTCCGCAAGAGCAAGGTCAAGCGTCGGTTGGTCAATCTGGAAAATGTCGAAGTTTGTGACCGCCTCCTTGGTGGCGACAGCAAGGTAGAATGGAAGTTTACCGTATCCGTTTGCCTCTACCCCTGCCTGATAAACCGCCCCTTGCAGGTCATAACGCCAAAATACAAGACTCTTGAAGTTCTGCACCACCTTCAAATCGGTGATGCAGATGCCCTCCACAAAAGAATCCATCTTCATTTTCCAAGGCACGCCAAACATTTCAAACGTAAGGATTTTCTGTTTTTCACCGCTCATATATTGCATGAAACGCTCGTCCCACCGAACCCGTTTGATTATCTGGTCAGCTTTGCGGAAATCCGATCGGAGCGCGCCGTTCCGACAATAGAAGATGTTCGGGGATTCCTGACGCAGCTTGTCCAGTGTTCCCTCAAACCAACGGTCACACAAAATTCCTATTAACATTGCTTTGGTTGTAGGTTGCTCGAATTCGCCGCGTATCTTGGCCATAGCCATAGCTTCGCATTTGCAGAAGTCCTTATAGCTTGATACCGACCAAAACGCCTGATTTGCTTCTAAGCTGTAATAATTTTCATTATTTAGCCTCATCTGCTCCACCACCTAAATTAAGTTCCTGCTGACCATCAGCCGGCTTTTCACCCTCTTTATTACCCTTGTCTCTACCAGCAAAAGCGTCCTCCGCCTCTTTCTTTTCAACTCCAGGTAGCTCAAAGATTTCCTCGCGCTTCGCCATTCCGTCCTTAATGGAGTTAAACACTCTTTTCAATCGGATAAGGTCATTCATAGAAAATGCGGATGCCTTACATCCTATGTACTTTTCAAGGCTCTCCTGCGGCACCTGATAGGTCTTTTCCGCTGTCCTTACGCAATCCTTGATTAAATCTTCAAGAGGCTTTTCTTCTCCGTTTACCAGTGTATTTCTGCACTGCTCAACAGCTTCCTCTGCGATATCGCCCGGTATGATTCCGAGAATGCAAGCCCTGACGCGCCTTGCTGCCTGATTTGCCACCAGTTCGTAAATATCTCTGGAACCAGTCAATGGATAGTTTCCTTTTTTAGTCTCCCGGATGTGCGGAACTGCAAAAATCTTTGTCTGCCGGGTGTTGGTTTCCAAATCCCAGGCATACGCCATGACCTGGCTTTCCCCTGTTCTCTGCTCCAACTCTACAAAACCAAAATCAAGATTCCCCCAGTTCTGCGCCATAGCCTCTGCAAGCCGAATAGAAATTCCTGTCACTTTAGACGCGCCACGCTGATACTCATATTCTGCCTGTTCCGCCAGCCTCTTTCTCTGACAGGCGGTCAAAATGCGGTTCCTTGCCGCAATTTCATCCCGAGGAAACTTCTTTGCCATAATAATTTGTCCCTGGACTTCCTGCGTCTGTCTGCTTGTAACCATTTCTGCTGTTACACTTCTTCCTGTTGTCATTTCAAATCCTTCCATTTCCTAATCCTCCTGTTTTTCAAAATTTATAAAACTGCTCCCTTTTCCGTCTACAACCTTGCCTTTCTTAATGTTTACCGTATAGCCGGCTTTTATAAGAAGCCTTGCAATATCAAGCTGCTCTTCTTTGGTTATTGCATTTGCAGTGATTTTAATCTGTCCCATTATTCCTCCTTAATCCAGTTACCGGAATAGAACCACTCCATAAATATTACTTTAAACTCTTGTTTTAAATCCTCATCCAGAGAAATCCTTTCCATAGCATACTCATATGCATCCTCCTCTGGGACAAAGATCCCAGTTCCCAACTCCGTATATCCTGCACCTCTTGATTTTTCGCTAACTTCTAAAGAAGTATTCTGTTCCCATTCTCTATCTACCACCATGCGGTTTTCTAATTGATATACCATTGCACTTTCCTTTTTTTCTGCATATTCATCCATAGCAATACCAAGAAAAAAACTCCCAAATCCTAAAAAAGCCATGGATGCTTCCCATCCAGTTCCAAATTCTACAGCTCCTCCAAGTCCACCAAGCCCTGCTATAACGCACCAAAACCCAGCTACTCCAACGATTTCATACCATTTCATTTTCTACCTCTTGTCCAGATACAATGCGTCCAATATGTCTTCTTTTGGCATCTTCAGCATGTCTATATATGCCCGGAGTTCTCCCAAAGTAATCTTTTCTGGGTCTTTCAAATGTTTATAAAATGTCGGCAAACTGATATGTGCTTTCGCGACCAATTTCTCCCGGCTCAAACCTGTCCTTTCTATACATGCCCTAATTGCGCGGGAAAGGTTCACGTTTTTATTTGTCCATACACCAAGCGTTGTTTTTCCCATTTATTTCCCTCCAAGCAAAATTTATTCATAACGAACATCATCACTAAAAGAAGATAAGGATTCGTAAGAAGCATTATATAAATGAGCTAAAATCTCCTCCAATTTCTTGATGTTATCCCTTATACTTATCCCCCTTGAATTTGTTTTTTCCTCTTCGGTAAATTTTCCATATATTAACTTCTCTTTTTCCAGTTGTATTTCTAATAAGAACTCTGCTTCCCTGATCGATTCCACGGCCTTATCAACTTCTACTGACCCGCCAAGCCCTTCAAACCGATTCAATATATCTTTTTTTAAAACAATCCTATAAACCCGGATTTCTTCTATTTCAATTTCTCGCGAAAGTCTGCGCGCAATCCATCGGTAAAAACCTGCATTTGTACTGTCTTTAAACTTTAAATGCGAAATTTCATCGTGTAATTGTAAAAGCTGGTTGCTTTTTTCTTTCCAGTTTGTTTTATCTCCGCAATAAGAACTGCGTATGCTCCTATACCTCTTATAATAGCTTTCAAGTTTTTGATTCATCCCTCTACCTCCCCGAAAAGTAAATAATCATGTAAAGAGCGATAAATCCCATCACCATAGCTGTCATTCCTGTTATGAAATACAAAATAAATTTCAGCCGCTTGAAACTCATAGGCTCCCGGCGGTTCCTGCCACTCCTTAAAATAATTTCATCACAATCCATGTTTTCCTCCTGTTCTCTTGCCGGTACAGGAAGAATATGTTACAATCTACCCGTAGCCAGTAAGCGTGTTTCATTGGTTACTGCCCTGTTCGGTATGTGCGTACTGAATGGGGCGTTTTAATGCTCTATATACACTGATTTTGAATCAGCATCATAGATCAATGTCATAGATTCCCCAGTGCTATCTTTGAGAACCCCTTTGTTTCCCTGCATGGAAAGTTCGAAAAATTCCATAGCAAAATTCTGTTCCAAAAACCACTTTCTGATCGCATATTCTGCAATGCTTTTCGCTCCCTTAATCATAAATCCTCCTATATTGAATTTGTTTCCTTTATCTCCTATACTGTAAGTACCAGACTGCCATCTGGAATACAGAAGAAAGGAGAAAACGCTGTGTCTGCTTACTTAATTACCTATGACCTTAATGCTCAAGGGCAGAATTATGAAAGTGTAATAAAAACTATAAAAGAATGTTCTGTCACATCAATTCAATAATCGGAACTTCCCTTGCCTGTCTGTCAGCTTCTTCTAAGATTCTTTCAGCCTGTGCATATGACACGCCTTTTTGTGTAAGCATAATTACTATGTCTTTCGCAATTAGGCGTTCGTCATTTTCTGTCAAAACATCAGCAATACCCACTTCCCTCACCTCCTTGTTTGACTAAACTTTTCTTTCAAAATCTTGTAGAAAACTACATATTGCCGTATTTGTTCACATGGGCTTTGTTTTTCTTAACCTTTTTCTTTCTCTTCGGTGTTTGAAATCTTGATTTTTTCCCTGTGAAATGATTGTGATTATTCGGTTGCGACATATTAAGCCCTCGCCCTCTCAATATCCTGCCGAACCCGAAAAGCGTTCGCATTGGACAAAAGCACCGCCCTGTCCTCTTTCGGAAGTAAAAGCCACAGAGAAACAAGATTCTGAATTTCTTCCCTGTCCTCCACAGGAATCGTGATATCTAACGTATTCGCCATAAAAAACACCTCCTATCTGCACAAATAAAACAATGTAAAGAAAAATGCGAAAATAAGTATCATGCCAAGATATGCGGCGATATAGTTAAGAATCATTTCAAGACGCTCTTTACTCATGGTCTGTCTCTCAATCCTCGCCGCCTTGCAGAACTTGTCTTTGTCTTTCTCTGCGCCTTTGATTGTGTGAATTACTTCTTTGAACTTACGTTCGTCTTTCATAAAATTTTCCTCCTTTTCTTGCCGAATCAGAGGAAATTTGATATAATCCTCTTGAATCGGTAGTGGTTTAAAGTGGTTACTGATTCACGCCCTGTCAGTATTTGCGGTACTGATGGGGCATTTTGTTGCTTTTTGGTTATTTACTCCTTATAATGTATTCACAGGCTCTGCCAAGCCGAGTACATAGGAAGGAGAACTATATGCCAGAATTAACAAAAGATGCTGACAAACTGATTTGTTGCATTTACAAGGAATACCTTGAGAAGCACAAGTCTGGAATGTCCAAGTCACAAGCGAAAGAGTTTGATGGAAATTTTTACTTAAATGTAAAAACTCTTTCTAAATGGAATAGTGCCGATGTATCAGACACTCTTCAAGAACTCCATGATAAGAAGCTAATATTCAAAAATGTCATTGGTGACTTTAAATTATTAGATTCTGCCATTACTTATATGGAAAACCGCTTTAAAAAAGGCTTGGAAGAAATAACCGACTTCATATCAAAATTTATTCCTTAACCGTTACCGACCTTAACATTCTTTGTTTTGGGCGGTTTCTCTTCTTTTTCTTGTCGCATATCTGTAAGCATCAAATGTTTTTACACAAAAGCTGATTCCGGTCAGTATGTAATACCACATTGGAGCGTTCAGCCTTTTCCCTATCCAGCAGAGTAAAAATGATGTAATAATTTCTCTCACCTCCTTCACCAGCATGTCCAATATATGTATATAATAGTCCATATTTTGAACTGCGTCAAGTACAAATTTTGAACTTTCTATTGTTTTCTCGTTTTATTTGTGTTATTATTTTTGCGAAAGGAGGAAAAATTTTGAATATCGGAGATAGAATAAAAGAAATTAGAAAAGAAAATGGCAACATGAGCATGGAAAAATTCGGGAAAATTCTTGGTGTAGGAAAATCAACCGTTTCAAATTGGGAAAATGGAACAAATGTTCCAAATAACATGATTGTGTCTATATGCCGTGAATTCGGCTACAATGAAGAGTGGATAAAAAACGGAACTTTGCCAAAAAAGATATTTGATAAAGTTACGGCATATCTCGGTCAGATAGACAAGGGGAATGACGAATTTATCAAAGATTTGATAGTGGCTTACATGGAGTTAGACCCGGACAGCAAGAAAGCATTGCAAGTCTTGACAGAAAAAATGTATCAGAACCGAAAAGAAAGAGGGCAATAAACCGCCCTCTTTTGTCAATCCTCGAAAAACACTTTTACAAAGGAATAGATTTTTAATAAATAATTTTCGTTTTCGATATGGTTTACCATCTCAACAATCTTTTCCCTGTACCATTTTACCCCCCCCCATAATTTTTCTCATTTTCAATAATTTCTGTTTGTTTTTTCATATTTATTCTACCTCCGCTATTATAAAATATGTTTCGCTTATATTATAAAGAACATTTTTTGATATTTTTTATAAAATATTTTGATTAAATTTATTATATATGATATATTTAATCAAAATAATAATATTTAGGAGGATCAGGAAAAATGAAAATAATAGGAATTTTATTAATTATTTTCGGAATATTGGGTATTCTTATGAGCGGTATGATGTTTGGGGATATAGGAATCGCATGTATGGTCGGGGCTGTTGCCGCATTTCTTTCCGGGTTAGGGTTTCTTTCTGCAAACAAAAAAATAAACCGAATAAAAGAATAGAAAAAACCGCCTCTGCCATACAGAAGCGGTTTCCTAATTTTTGTTTCTCCGAGTGAATCACTCTCCGGGTACAAATATCATAACATGCATTTTTCTGATTGGCAAGAGATAAATATTATTTTAAATATCTTACAGGAGGATATTATGGCCAAAGCAAAAAAACTCCCGTCTGGAAACTGGCGATGTCAGGTTTACGATTACACGGATGGGGACGGAAAGAGGCATTACAAGTCTTTTACAGCAAACACCAAAAGAGGCGCGGAGCATCTTGCCGCAGAATACGCGGACACGAAAAAAGAGCGGCCGGATCCGCTTAAAATAACAGTAGGAAAAGCGCTGGATAATTACATCGATATCAAAAGCAATGTATTATCCCCCAGTACAATAAGAGGATACCGGACGGCAAGAAACAGCAATTATTCCGATATCGAAAATATTATGTTGGAAGACTTCACGCAGGAAACAGCGCAGATATGGGTAAATTCTCTGGCCGCCCAGAAAAATGCCAAAACGGTTAAAAACGCCCATGGACTGCTATCTGCTATGCTTTCCATATATATGCCAGATTTCACGCTGCGCACCACTCTTCCAAAAAAGCAAAAGGAAGTGCCGTACATACCAACAGAAAGCGATATAAGTCTTATAGTGGATTTTTTTAAAGAAAATGATACCGAAATGCTTAAAGCAGTTTATCTCGCCGCATTTGGCACGCTACGGCGTTCAGAGATATGCGGGCTGTCCGGCAAAGATATAGAGGGAAACATAATCCATGTGCATTCCGCCGTTGTGCTGGATGATTCTAAAAATTGGATCAGGAAAACAACCAAGACTGCATCCAGCGACCGATATATAACTATGCCAGACTTTGTTATAAGCGTTCTCCCAAAAGAGGGGGATATTGTTAATATAAACCCAACCGTTATAACAAAGCGGTTTTCAGTCGCCCTCGCAAGGCTTGGGATACCTCATTTTCGATTCCATGACCTTAGGCATTATTCAGCCAGCATCATGCACGCAATCGGCATTCCTGACCAGTATATCATGCAGCGCGGCGGCTGGAATTCTGATGGGGTTTTGAAAGAAATTTACCGTAATACCATGGACGATTACACAAAAAAATTCAGCGTCCAAATTAACAAATACTTTGAAAATGCAACACAAAATATCACACAATAATAAAAACCCTATAAAATATAGGGTTTTTATTATGGAGATAACGGGACTCGAACCCGCGGCCTATGCGTTGCGAACGCATCGCTATCCCAGCTTAGCTATATCCCCGTACAAACTTATTGTAGCACATTGAATAGAAAAATCAAGAAAAAATTTGGGGAAATCCGGGAAATCAAGTGAGCAAATCCTGTTTCCGCATCCAGTACCAGCCGATCCCGGCCGCATCCGCCAGCAGCCATCCAATGGGTACGGAAACCCATATGCCTGTCACTCCGATCCACGAAATACTTGACAAGAGATAGGCCAGAACTACTCTCGTTCCAAGAGAAATAACCGTCAGTACCACAGACATCCCCGGCCTGCGCACCGCGCGGTAGAAACCATAAAGCATAAACAGCAATCCGATGCCGATATAACAAGCTCCTTCTATCCTGAGATAGCGCACCCCTTCCCTGATGATCTCCGTTTCGGAAGGCGGGATAAAAATCATCATCAAAGGGCGGGCAAACAAAAAGACCGCGCTGCTGATCACCGCGCAAAATAAAAATATGGCTGCCGACGACCTGCGGATACCTTCCTCTATCCTCTCCCTTTTTCCCGCTCCGTAGTTCTGCGCTACAAAGGTGGAAAATGCATTGCCAAAATCCTGTACCGGCATATAGGCAAACGAATCGATTTTGACCGCCGCCGCAAAAGCCGCCATAATCCCTGCTCCGAAACTATTGACCAACCCCTGCACCATCAAAATCCCAAAGTTCATTACAGACTGCTGCACACAAGTCAAAAAGGATAATCCGGCGATTTCACGCAGGATATTTTTTCTCCATTTCATATGCTCTCTCTGTATTCGAAGCTGGGGAAAGCGCAAATATGTATAGAACATGATTCCTACACCGGAAAGATACTGAGCCAGCACGGTAGCCGCAGCGGCTCCTTCCACGCCCATGCGGAATACGAGTACAAACTGCAGATCCAGAAGGATATTCAGCGCAGCAGCGCAGCCTAAAAACACAAGAGGCGTTACCGAATTCCCAAGAGCCCGCAGCAAATTGGAAAAATAATTATATAAAAAAGTGGCTGGAATCCCCCAGAAAATCACCCAAAGGTAATCCTGCATCAACGGAACCACGGACTCGGGAACCTGTAACAGCCGGACAATCTCCCCAAGTCCGGCAAACACAGCTGCATTCAGAACCAGCGCCGCGATCCCGATGAAAGTAAAAGACAGGAATATACTGGATTTTAACCTCTCTTCATCTCTTTTCCCATAGTAAATGGAAAATACGGCTCCGCTCCCCATACATAATCCAAGGAGGATAGAGGTCAGGAAGACCATCAGCGTATAGGAAGAGCCGACTGCCGCCAGCGCATTCGCCCCCAAATACTGTCCGACGATCCACGTATCCGCTATATTATAAAATTGCTGAAGCAAATTGCCTATCATCAACGGAACGGCAAACCGTAATAAATTTGCCGTTATAGGCCCCTGCGTCAGATCCCTCTGCATTTCTTTCACCCTTTCCGATTCCGTTTTCCATTTGCCGCTGCCCTTTTCACCAGTTTTATAATGACGATCAACAAAGCAGCCAGAATAGCAACCGTCAGAATAAGAACCGCCACAATCATAACCGCATATTTATTTGGGTTTTTCATCAGGCTTCCCAGATCTTTCGCGTCTTCCACATTCTTTCTTCCCTGGGAACCCGCATAATATTCCGGCACTTCGGCGATTCCGTCCGCATTTGTTTCAAAAGCGGCAATATATTTGGCAATTCCCGCCCATGCTTTCAATTCCATGCCGCCGTCATAAATAATACAGTCTTCAAAATCCGTCACCGGAGTTCCGTCCGCATTCTTTGGCTCTAAAGACAGAATTCCATAAGACATATCCGTTACCGCGCTGAGCATCTGTCCGCTGTATAAATCCGCCACCACGCGGTAAAGCTTATCATCCTCCAGTTCGATCCGTTCCCGGCTTCCCCCCGCGCCTCCGGGCAGCGCCAGACCGTTATCCCCCCTCGTCAAATAGACATCCGTCACCTTATTTAAAACCAGGCGGTTCGGGTTATAAGTCATATTCATTCCGCTCATATACAATCGGGCGGTCTTCATAAAATCCGACACCGAAGCGTCGATCTCTGCCGCCATCTTCAATTCCTTCCCCGTCAGATAAACGCTGACCAGCGGGTAACCGGGAATCCCATCTTTTCCGATTCCAAGAGAAAAAGAATTGTAAACGTCTTCCACCGTAATATCCCCCGGCACATAAGTATCTCTTACGGTACCGCTTGGCACCACCGCCATATCCACCGGTATCCCGTCGTATCCCTCTGCTGTTTCCACCGCATAAATATAAGCGTCCGCTATCAAATTTCCAAGATTATGTTCCGTATGCTGCTGCTCCAGATCCCATACTGTGCTGAACCGATACGGATTATAGGCCAGCACCTGATCCGCCGTATATCCGAAAAGGGACAAATAATCTTTATCGATTGTTTCTTCAAAAGCAGCAATCTTTTCCTCTATTTCTTCGTCCCCGGGGATCTCTTCCGTCGTAGGGATCAGCTCATAATCCTCCAGCCGCCATCTTCCGTCCTCTTCCTTCACCATGGAAAAGGAACCCACTGCCTTCCCATACTCTCCGGCGGATACGATATAAGTATCCCCATATACCAACGGCTCTTCCAGCGTCGTATGGGAATGGCCGCTGATAATCAGATCCAGCTCCGGTACTTTCTGTGCAATTATCTCATCTTCCGACTTTTTCTTATCTTCGTTCGTTCCGCAATGGGACAGGCAGACCAGCATATCCACATCTTCTTTTTCCCGGATCTCTTTCACAGTCCCGGCCACCGCCTCGGCCGGATTTTGGAAAGAAAGGGCACAGGTAGGCGCACAGGCTAAGGCGTCCTCACCAAACACGCCGATCAGGGCGATCCTTACCCCGTTTTTTTCCACAATCACATAATCCTTTACCCCATATGCTTCAAAAGCGGTTCTGATCTCTTCCTGCTCTTCTCCGGCCGCTGTCCAATCCACATTGCAGACCAACAGCGAAGGCAGTTCTTCTCCGCTGCCCGCCGCCGTATACAGCATATTTTCCAAGCCTTTCGAGCGAAAATCAAATTCATGGTTGCCGAGAGTCGTCGCATCATAACCCATGGCCCCCATCAGACGGAGTTCCGACGCCTGCGTCTCATACACTGTCTGAAACAAGCTTCCCATGGAAAAATCCCCGCCGTCTACCAGCAGAGTCTCCGGATCTTTCTCCCGCTGCCTGTTGATGATCGACTGAATTCTGGCAAATCCCCCAATATTCACATCTTCCCCTTTATATACCGTCTGAAAGCTGTTAATATGGGAATGCATGTCATGGGTAAACAATATACTGACATGGCTTCCCGTTTCCGCCGCCATGCTCCGTCCCGAATATATTCCTGCCAGTATGCATAAAACCGTCAATGCGCCAAATACCCGCGCAGCCCAACGCCTTTTCTTCATTTTTAACCTCTTTTCTTATTTCATTTTATCGAATCCGGTCCAACTGTTCCCGCGTTTCTTTCGTCGCGGCATCCAGCAAATAATTTCTGCTGCCAGGCGGCCGATCCATGTAGGTTCCGCGAATCTCTTCCGAAGCCCTTTGTATTTCTTCCTTCAGCTCCCTCGCAGAAAGCAGGGCGCAGCCCTGTCCTCTGATAATGATCTGTTCCAGCCCGTCCGAAGTAGCCACCGTTATATCCGCTTTCTTTCCGTTTTCATAGGCAAATTTCTCGATATACTGATCCGCGGTCTCCGCTTCCTTCGTATATACTACATGGATGTTATGATAATCAAAAAGTTCCGTATCGTGCCCCTGCACCCGATAAGCGTCAAAAACAAGGATCAGGCGGCATCCCCGTATCCCCTGGTAATTGCAGAGAATATCCATCAATTTTCCTCTCGCCCCGTCGATGCTTGCCTTGGCCAGTTCCTTCAAATCTTCCCATGCGAAAATAATATTATAGCCATCCACCAGCAAATATTTTTCTTTCTTTTCCGCCTTTTTGCCGCTTTCTTTTCCGCCCTGCCCATATGTGCGGGTATTCCCCGATACATAATTTCCGTTTTTCCGTTCTTCCCCATGGCTCCCCGGCCTGTTTTTGCCCGTCGCCTTGCCGGCCTTTTTATTGGCATAAAGCGTTTTTTCCAGAATTGCATCCACTTCCTCGGTTCCCAGCCACCGGCCGGAATCCGTCTCCCGCTCTTTTCCGCCCTTTCTACGCGCCGGCAATGGCAAATCTCCTTCTTCTCCCGATCCTTTTCCGGCAAAACAGCTTTCCACATGCATATAATCTTTTACTTCATCCCATTCCACATAATATCCCGCTCCGTGGGCGCAGAATATGGAACCGGAGGGATTGTCCGTATCTCTTTCCGCCTCATAGCCGATTTTCTTTACGACCTCCTCCGTATTGTGGCAGGTCTTATATCCTTTCCATGTGCAGAACAGTCTTCCATGCCCCTTGGTATATGCCGCCAGCTCTTTCGCATATCCCTGCAGGGCTGCCACCGGAGCCTCCCCCGTCAAAACTGCCGTACCTTTCTGTAAAAAAGGCGTATCAAAGATTCCATTCATCCGTTCCATATCCGCCATAGCGCGTCCTATCATTTTTTCCGGCGTCTCCAGGCGAAAATCATAATAAGGCTCCAGAAGCACCGGCCGCGCCTCCATCAACCCCTGGCGTACCGCCCGGTAACACGCCTGGCGGAAATCTCCTCCTTCGGTGTGCTTCTGATGGGCTCTTCCACCGACCAATGTGATCTTCATATCGGTGATGGGCGAACCGGTTAATACCCCCTTATGCTCCTTTTCCTCCAGATGCGTCAGCACCAGCCGCTGCCAGTTCCGTTCCAGCATATCCCCGCTGCAGTCCGCGGCAAATGTAAGACCGCTTCCGGGTTCCCCTGGTTCCAGAAGAAGATGCACCTCCGCATAATGTTTCAAAGGTTCAAAATGCCCCACTCCTTCCACCGCGTTTTCAATCGTTTCTTTATATACGATATTTCCTTCTCCAAAGCCCACTTCCACGCCAAACCGCTCCATAATCAGGCATTTTAAGACTTCCGTCTGTACTTCGCCCATAATTTTCGCCTGTATTTCCCGCAGCGCTTCATTCCACACGAGATGGAGCTGCGGCTCCTCTTCCTCCAGCATTTTCAGCTTGGAAAACAGCAAGGAAGGATCGCATTCCGGCGGAAGTTCTATTTTGCAAGTCAGTACCGGTTCCAGCACCGGAAGGCCGGATTCCCTCTCCGTTCCCAATCCCTCCCCCGGCGCGGTATGGCTTAGTCCGGTTACGGCGCAGACATTTCCGGCCGGCACTTCTTCGGTTACGGCATATTTTTCCCCGGAATAAATGCGGATCTGGTTTACTTTTTCTTCCCATTCCTTTCCGTTCCGGCCTCCCTCTAGAGCCATCCTCGCCTTAAGGCTTCCGCCTGTCACCTTCAGGAAAGTCAGCCGGCTGCCCTGATGATCCCGGGCAATTTTAAATACTTTTGCCCCAAATCTCTCCGGGTATGCCTTTTCATGGATATAACGATGCAGCCCGGAAAGGAATTCTTCCACTCCTTCTTTCTTCAAGGCAGCGCCAAAAAAACAAGGGAATATTTTCCGTTCCGCAATCAGTCTCCTGATTTCTTCCTCAGCAATCTTCCCTTGTTCCAAAAAAGCCTCCAGCGTTTCTTCCTCAGCCATTGCAATGTTTTCATAAAACTTCTGCCTCTCAGGGCCAGACCGCCTCTCTGTAAAATCAATGCATTCCTCGTGCAGCCTTTCCTTTAGCTCCGCCATCAGCGCTTCTTTGTCCGTTCCTTCCTGATCCATCTTATTGATGAATAAAAATACTGGTATGTCATATTTTTTCAGCAGCCGCCACAGCGTCAGGGTATGCCCCTGTACGCCGTCCGCGCCGCTTATCACAAGCACTCCGTAATCCAATACCTGAAGCGTCCGCTCCATCTCTGCCGAGAAATCCACATGGCCGGGAGTATCCAGCAACGTTACTGCCGTATCTCCCAGCCGGAAAACCGCCTGTTTGGAAAAAATCGTTATCCCGCGGCTTCGTTCCAATTCAAAGTTATCCAGAAAAGCATCTCCGTTGTCCACTCTGCCCATCCGTCTTATGCTTCCGCTGACATAGAGCATCGCTTCCGACAAAGTTGTTTTCCCCGCATCCACATGCGCCAATATCCCGATGACCACTCCAATCCTCCATAACGAAACAGCCCTTATTGTGAGCTCTAGAAGTACTTCTCACGCAACCTCATGATTCCGCCTTGCGGAATCTTAAATCGGTGCGGAGAATGCCCGTTCTCCGGGCATTCTCTGGCGTGAGATTTAGTACTTCTTAGCGAAACAGCCCTTGCTGTGAGCTTTAGAAGTACTTCTCACGTTATCAGCTCACATAATTATCAAAATAACCCTGGATCAAAATAACCGGCGTTCCTTTATCACCGGAACCGCTCGTCAGGTCGCAAAGGGAGCCGATCAGATCCGTCAGCCTCCTCGGCGTGGTTCCCTGGGATGCCATATCGCCTACCAGATTGTCCTTCTTTTCCCGGATGCGGTTTTCAATCGCTTTTTTCAATTCCTCGCCGGATAAATCTTTAAAATCATTATCCGCCAGATATTTTAACTTCACTTCATTCGGCGTGCCGTCCAGCCCCGGCGTACTTGCCGGAGATACACAAGGATCCGCCAGTTCCCATATCTTTCCGACCGGATCTTTGAAAGCTCCGTCGCCGTATACCATAACTTCCACATGTTTTCCCACGCGGTCCAATATTTCCTTCTGGATATCCATAACGAGATCCGTACATTCCCTCGGGAACAGCTTGACGGAACTTTCCGTGGATTTATTAGAACCGAGCAATCCGTAATTTGTATTATATCCGCTTCCATTTACGGATTCATTCAATATATCATCCAAACCGCATACCTTTTCCGCCCCGCATGCCCGCAAGATTTTCTTTGTACGGGCGCGACTATGAATATCGCAGTTCAGCACATTTTTCGTATATTTTAAGATCTTCCGGCAGTCATTGGCAAAAATAATCTCCACCTCGGCTCCCTCTTCGCGAATGATATCCCCATAATACTGCACATAATCCACCCCGGTAAAAGGATGCTTATTCTCCCCGAAAAGTTCCCTGTATTTTTCCAGGGTCAGCAGGTCGCTGTAGGGATTGATGCCCGCATCGTCCAGTTTATCCAGGGAAACCAGTTCGTTCCCTACCTCATCGCTTGGATAACTCAGCATCAGCACAACCTTTTTCGCTCCTTTTGCTATTCCGCGAAGGCAGATGGCAAAACGGTTCCTTGACAGAATCGGGAAAATAACGCCTATGGTTTCTCCTCCCAACTTCTCTCTGACATCCTGCGCAATATTGTCCACGGACGCATAATTGCCCTGGGAACGCGCAACCACCGACTCCGTTACCGCAATCACATCCCTGTCACGCAGTTCGAAGCCTTCGCTCTGCGCCGCCTCCAATACGCTGTCTGTGACAATCTTTACCAGGTCATCCCCTTCCCGTATGATCGGGCAGCGGATTCCTCTTGAAATAGTTCCTACTCTTCTTTCCATTGCTTTCCTCATTTCTGCGCCGCTTTTTTATAAAAGAATCTGCGAATGCCGCGCGGACGCAGACTCTTGCTTTCTCTCCAGTTTATTGATCTCTCCTGTCCGGCCAAACCCCGCCTTGTCTATTATAAAGGATATAAATCCATATGAAAAGCAAAAAATAATTTTCTTCTCTCCAAAAACGCCTGGAAAGCCCTACTCCAGCTTAAACTTCCCAACTTCCGCTGCCAGCTGTTCTCCAATCTTCTTATTCAAATCCGCTCTCTTTTCAATATCTCTCATACTCTCTGTCAGCTGAGCGGAAACTTCGGATACATTAACAATACCTCTCGCATTCTCTTCCACAGCCGTACTTACCGACTGCAAAGCATCCTTCATATCGTTGATCGCCTGTTCCAGCCTCTCCGAATCCTCCGCAAAATTTTCCATCATGCCATGAATATTTTCCGCATCTTCGCGATATCCCTGGCTTGTGGCAAGCAGCTTGCGGTATCCTTCCATAGCGGTTTCTTCCATGCACTGGAGCATTTTCTCCGCCTCCAGGGCAAGCCCTTCTACCGCCCCAATCACGGCCGCACTGATCTGTTTAATCTGGGACGCCGTATTTGCCGAAGTCGAAGCCAGCTTCCCGATCTCATCGGCCACTACCGCAAAACCTTTTCCTGCTTCCCCGGCCCTGGCCGCTTCAATGCTGGCATTTAACGCCAAAAGGTTCGTCTGGCCGGTAATGCTGATAATATCCTCCGTCAACCGGTTGATCTCTCCCACGGATTTCGACTTTTTAATTTTCTCATTGACCGAATCGGCCAATCGCAAGACCACCGTGTGGGCATTGTCCTGCGCCTCCTCAGCATAATCGTATATCTTCTGTGCTTTTTCTTTGATATCCTTTGTCAGATGGTTGCCCGTTTCCGCTTTTTCCGCGATATAATTAATATTCGTATATACCTCTCCTACAGACTCCCCAATCTGGTTCAGGGTAGCCGTACTCTCCTCCATAGCGGCGCTCATCTGTTCCATCGTAGAGGAAACTTCCATTACATTTTCCCCTGCGCTCGTCAAGTTTCCGAACACGATCTTCGTTGACTCATTCAGTTTATTGGAATCATCGGAAATATGCAGCATGATCTCGCGGATATATTTTAGCAACGCATTCACGTTATCCGCCATGAGTTCCATTTCATCCCCCGTTCGGACTTGCAGTTTCCTGGTCAGATCCCCCTCGCTGTTTACCAGCTCATAAATTTTCTGGTTCACCTTCCACAAGCTGCTCGTAATGGTCCTTATAATCAAATGGATTACCACAAGAGCTATCAGCACTCCTATGATACTGATCTGTATCATCCAAAGCCTGATACGGTTTAATCTTTCCACGATTTCCGAAGCATCATAATCGCTGCCAAGAACCGCTGCCACACGATTCTGCCCGTCCAAAACCGGTATGTAAACGGTAATCAAATCCCCGTCTTCCGTAGAATCGATATAATCCTGGACATACATCTCCCCTTCAAATACAGGCCGCAATTCCTCATACGGATATTCAAACACATCGCCAATCGCATTCCGCGCATCCGTTTCATCGGTATCAATTCCATAAAAAACCTGGCTTCCATCCGTACTGAGCGTATATAAATAGGCCATATTGCAAGTGCCTTTCGCTTCCCGGAGGGAATAAAGCAGCCTTTCATAATTTTCCGTTTCTTCGTCTCCCGGCTGCAGATCCGCCACGGAAGCATCCACCCTGCCAACGGCCACTTTGGCCGCTACCTGCGCCTGTTCAACCCCCATAGCAATCATATTGCTTTCCATGCTTTTATAAAAGCTTACCCCCAGCACCAAAAAAAGACAGACCATCATGAAACTCGTACTTAACAGTATCTTCATCTTAATGCTTAACCTTCTTGTCCTTCTCCTCATAAGTACCCTCCATACGCGAATTTCAGCATGCCCTCCCCTCCGGCTGCCGTTTTCATTATACCACTTTCTTATATTTTTGGCAAAAACTATGAGGCCGGAAAACATATCTTCTCAAAAGAACTTCACTATTTACTAAAATAAAAGCTTATAGTAAAATGAAGGCATAAAATCCAAAATCAGGGGGCATTATGGCAGTATGGGAAGAGAAGAATACAGCAAAGCATTTCGATTAGGGAAAAAAGATTATCAGTCACGCATGCTTCACGGAGTAAAGCCAACCCTTCAGGTTCTTGACGATATCATGCCCGAGAAAGGTTCCTATTCCGAGCAGCCGCTCGGACTCGTCCAGATCCCGGCAGACCAGATCGTAGGAACAAAAACAATAGGAAGAAGCAACTCCTTTGCGGGCAATTTTATGCCTATTCTGCGCGAAAACTCGGAATTCGCCCAGAAATGGTCAGCCCTTAGCACCAGCCATATCAAAGAAGGAATCCGCGAGCCTATCAAGGCTTATGAATATATGAACAAATTCTATGTGCTGGAAGGGAACAAACGGGTCAGCGTCATGAAATATTTCGGAGTCGTTTCCATACCCGGAAACGTGACCCGCATCGTACCAAGACGCACGGAAGAAAAAGAAAACAAAATATACTATGAATTTATGGACTTTTACCGCTGCGCTCCGATCAACTATATCTGGTTCAGCCGGGAAGGCAGCTTTGCCAAACTGCAAAAAGCCGTAGGCAAAGAACCCGGAGAAATGTGGACGGACGAAGACCTGTTAAAATTCAGCGCATTTTATACGCGGTTCAGCGCCGAATATAAGGCAAAAGGAGGCAATAAACTGCATATCACGCCCGGCGATGCGTTCCTCGCCTTTATTACCTTGCATGGTTATGACAAGACGGAGGAAAAAACTACCAATGATCTGAAAGAACTGATGGTAAAGAGTTGGGAAGAATTCAAGCTCTTACAGGAAGAGAAATACATCGACCTGAAGATGCAGCCCAACCAGGAGAAGAAACCTCTGTTCAATCTCTTGCTTCCTCTCAGTTCGACAAAGCAGAAAATCGCTTTTATATATGAAAAAACTCCGGGAACTTCAGCATGGACCTATGCCCATGAGCTGGGAAGACTTTATCTGGATCAGACATTTCCCGAAGAAGTCCATACTTTATGCTATGAAAACGGAACGCCGGAAAATGTGGATACCCTGATCGGAGAAGCCATTTCATCGGGCTGCAACCTGATCTTTACCACCACACCGGCCTTTGTACAGGCAAGCGTGAAGGCAGCGATCGCCCATCCTGAAACCCGTATACTGAGTTGTTCCCTGAACACCTCCCACCGGTATATCCGTACTTACTATTCCCGGATGCATGAAGCCAAGTTTTTGATGGGAGCCATCGCAGGCGCTATGGCGGATAATAACCGGCTGGCCTATATCGCCGACTATCCGATCTACGGTTCCATCGCCAATATTAATGCATTCGCCCTTGGGGCAAAAATGATCAATCCAAGGGCAAAGGTTTATTTGGAATGGTCTACCATGAAGGAAGGGGATATCGAAGAAAAAATACACGAAATCAATCCTTCCTGTATTTCCGGCAAGGATATGGTAATCCCGGAAGAAGGCTCCCGTTTCTTCGGCCTTTACCATATGAACGGCGGCTATCCGAGGAATCTTGCCATGCCGCTTCATCACTGGGGAAAATTCTACGAACAGCTTATCCGAACCATTATGGACGGGAAATGGAAATATGACGACAATCCGGCCTCCACAAAGGCCATCAACTACTGGTGGGGCATGTCCTCGGGCGTGATCGACCTCATCTGTTCCCAGCATCTGCCCATCGGCACAAAACGCCTGACAGAGCTGTTAAAAGCCACCATCTGTTCGGAACAGTTCAATCCTTTTTCCGGCATATTATATTCACAGACGGGCCTCGTCACCGATTCGCCGGACAGAAGCCTTTCGCCGGAAGAGATCATGACCATGGACTGGCTGGCGGAAAATATCATCGGAACCATACCGGCCAAAGAAGACTTAAAGGAACAGGCCGTACCTGTTATCGACCAGCAGGGAGTAAAAAAGGAAGGGTAACACACGTATGAAGATACTGGCAATCGCAGATGAAGAGTCCAAATATTTATGGGACTTTTTCGAAAAAAGCAAGCTGGAGGGCATCGACCTGATCATCTCCTGCGGCGACCTGGATCCTCTTTATCTTTCCTTTCTGGTAACGCTTTCTACCGTACCGGTATTGTACGTACATGGGAATCATGACGGGAAATACGAAAAATTCCCGCCGGAAGGATGCACCTGCATCGAAGACCAGATCTTTGTTTACCAGGGCGTCCGTATTCTTGGCCTCGGCGGTTCCATGCGTTATAAACCGGGGCCGCATCAATACACGGAACGGCAGATGCGGCAGCGGGTAGCCAAATTATGGTTTCAGCTTTTCCGCAAAAGAGGATTTGATATTCTTGTTACCCATTCCCCCGCTTATCAGCTGAACGACGGGCGGGATCTGCCTCATCAGGGATTTCAGGTATTCCGAACACTGCTGGAAAAATACCGGCCCAAGTTTTTCCTTCATGGCCATGTACACATGTCCTATGGAAGAAACCACAAACGATATGACAAATATCAGGATACCCATATTATCAATGCCTATGAGCGGTGCGTTTTTGAATTCGGGGACGACGATCCTAAGGAGAATATTCGGTAAAAAGCATACATTATTCTGCAATGGGCACCATAATTTCCCAAACACAAAAGAGTTGGCCCCGGCGGCCAACTCCATAACAATCATTTCCAGACTCTTATTGATTTCCTATTCCTTTTCCATTCTTTTTGCTTTCCTATAATAAGAAAAAAACTGGTACACCGGCTCAAAATACCGGTTCACATAAGCTCCCACCATAATAATATAGATACACATATACAGCCACAGCATAATAATGACAATCGTCGCCAGATTCCCATAAGTACTGAAATTATTGATCTTTTCCACATAAATCGAAAAAGCCCAGGAAAAGACATTCCATAAAACCGCAGAAAAGACTGCCCCCGGTATCTGGTAAGTAAACTTTAGTTTTTTATTCGGTATGTATGCGTACATCATGGCAAACCCGACGATCATCACGCCAAGCACGAACAAAAGCCGGAAGTTCAACATAAAGTCAAAAATTTTCTCGGTCTGCGGAATATATCTGATCACCCCGTTCACAAGCGCGTTCCCAAACACCATCACCACAAGGGAAAGAATGATCACCACCAGAAATAAAACGGTGTAAAAAGAAGCGATTCCTCTTACCACCACATAATTCCTATCCTCATCCACATCGTTAATTTCATTCAGCCCGCGGCTCATGGCAAGCATCCCCTTTGCCGCCGACCAGAGCGTAGTCACCGCCGCAACGGAAACAACTCCTGCCGACTTTGCATACACATCCCTGATGATAGATACCACAAGAGAATCCACCGCATCCGGTGTCAAATCCGTAATAAATGTCATCAGATTGGCTTCCGTCAATGAAGTATAGGGAATGATAGAGCAAAGCAGCACCAACATGGGAATGAAGGACAAAAACAGGAAAAATGTGGTGCTGGCCGCAAATGCGCTTATATTTTTCTTATTCATTTGACGGCTGAAATCCCTGCCAATATAAATCAATCTTTTTATCATAAATTTCCATTCCTATCCATACTTTTTCCAGCCGGCACACAAACAGACCTGCCGTTCACTGCCCGGAATCATAGACATTCCGTATCTCGCAGGAACGATAAAAAAAGGTCAGAATATCATTGGAGCGAAATCCTTTTTCTGCCATGGCCTTCGCTCCGTTCTGGGACATGCCGACTCCATGCCCATACCCCCCGCCAGACAAACTATATCCTATCACAATATCGTCTTCTTTGCTAGTGGCAATCGAAAAATATCCGCTGGGAAGCAGACTGGGAGAAGCAACTTCGCTCCCGTCCTGCCTGATCACTTTGCTCACTCCGTTATTCAACACGTAGCGTATATTATGTTCAGATATCACCTTAAACGTATTTTCCGTTCCTTCGATCAGCAATTCATCCGCCACGCCTCCGCTTCCCCTCTTTATAATGGAAATATCCTTCACCTTCCCCAGCCTCTTTACCGGTTTGCTTTCAAATTCCCCATCGTCATTTTCCGTCAGCACCAATCCGTTATTGACCTCATACCGCTTCTTCATTGCCGCAAGAAGTCTGTCTCCGTCCGCCTCCTTCGATTCATACGTCCACCGGTACCAGGCTTCGCCGCTTTCATAATCGGAATCATACGTCCTGGAAATAAAAGAAGAAAAATTATCTTCCTCCGCCATTTCCTCTCCATCATAGTCCGGCTCTCCTTCGCCGATCCGTTTCGCCTGCAAATAAGAAGTATCCTCGCCGCCCCCCGATTTCCAAATGTCCGTATCCGTTCCGAATCCGCAGGAAGTGGAATAGTAATACGAACCGCACAATTCATCGCCATAGTACAAAAGATTGCCGGAAGTTTCTTTTACCGCTTTTGTACTCTGTGCATTTTCCGCGATATTATTATATACCTGATAACCCGCGCTGTCGTCCACATGGGCTCCAAATCCGGCAATCCCCGAATGCTGCATATGCCGGTATGCATAAGTTCTCGCACAAACAGCCTGGGCCTTCAGCGCTTCCAAAGGATAAGAAGATGGCATTTCACTCGGAACTACCGAATATAAATACTCTTCCAAAAGAACCTCGTTCACCAAAACAAGTCCTTCCTCCGCCCTGGCTACTTCCATCTTTCCTCTGTATTCGGGATTGCCCTGGGTTCTCTCCACGGAAAGGAGCTTTATCCTCCCGGTGAGCGCCTCCGGCTCCACATAAATCCTTTCTCCTGAAAAAAATTCACTCTCCCTGTCCAGGGATACCACATCCCCCGCCTCGTATTCCCGGCTTTCCATATTGTCATAATTCCCGTAGCGCAGCGTGAAGGCCGTATCCGCCGTCAGTTCTACTTTCTCATGATAAGCCCCTCCATATCCCGTATCTTTGATCACCACCCTGATATTCTCCATAGCCTCGTCTCTGGTGATCAGTCCGGCGCAGACCGCTCCATCCTCCAGCACAAAATCGGTAAAATCATAGCCGATCCTCAAGTCTGTCCGTCCGCCCCCGCTCAATTTCCCATATAATTGATAGACCGCCATGTCCTCCTGACAGGGATATTTTCCCTTTCCTTCGATCTCTATAAAACCGTCCCCTATGCTCAAAAGTTTTCCGTTTATCTTTTCTCCCTTTATTTTCACCGAACGCAGCGCCCCGTCGGCAAAGGCCAGATCCCCGATCTGCTCGCGCTGTCCGGCCTCCGCCTTTTCGTAAGGAATCCTGATTTCATATCCTTTATAAAAAATCTGAAGCCCTTCTCCTTCCTGCGCCTCCACAATCCATAAATTCTTAAGATCCATCCCCCGGCTCACGATATCCGCCACGGTCAGCAGCGCTTCTCCCTTTTGATATGCCATGACTCCCTGGTATTTGCTGTCTGTAAATACATCGGAATAGTATAAATATTCCCCTTCCTCTGCCAGCAACCGTCCCTCCTCCATCGCATTTCCCGCTTCATCCACTACCTCGCTTCCGCATCCCAGTATCATCACATTCGTTTTCCGTATAGTCTCTTCCATTCCAAACCAGGCCAGAAGGGCGTCATACATCCGATACCAGTCTTCCTGGAGAAACAGAAAATCCGCTCTGTACTTTTCCTCATATTCCTCCCGCAGCTCCTCAATGGCTTCCCGCATCCCTTCCCTTTCCTCCGAAACCGAAAGGCCGTCTCCGCCTCCTCCCCCATCTTCCACATCCAAAATCATCCCATCCAGCCAGCCCGTAAACTGCCCGTAAGTGAGAACACTTTCCCCATCTTCCTTCCACAGTTCCTGCCAGTCATCGTATCCGCCCGTCCCGTTGGCTCCTTCCGCTTCCTCCCCCATCGCTTCCGCCAGGATCATCGCATCCTGAACCCGTATGTATCTGCCCTCCGGCTGCTTTACCATATTCATCCGTATACTGACTGCAAAAATATAGCCGATGATGAAACACCCGGTCACGGTCAACAATATTTTTACAAGAATCTCATTATTTTTCTTCATTCATCATCCCCCTGTGATTCCAATATTGCAAAGGGCTTATTTTCCTATGTCCTTTGCATATCTATAAAAAAGCAGCCTCTAAGGCTGCTTTTTCTTTTGTAGTATACTACAATATATTCCCAAAATGCCGGTTCTTGTACTTTGACTCCTAGCCTAAGCCAGGTGGGTAACCGCAACCTTCCTTTTGCCTTCCCCTCCAATCCTCGAAGAGTGGGGGCTTGACAGCCACAAGGCGATGTAGGAATCCCGTTTAAAGTAAATGTAGGTTCAAAATAACAAGAGTTATCGCACATTTCAGGTTATTTCTATTATATCCAATCGTTATACAAAATACAACTGCAAATTTTGGTATAAATGCAAAATATATGTCCGGGCAGCACCTTACTCATAATAATAATGCATCCCTGTCTCTGTCTGAACAGCCTTTACCGTTATGCCGTACAATTCCTCCATAAGATCCGATTCCAATATCTCCTCCGGCGTTCCGCACCGGATCATTTTCCCATCCCGAACCGCCACAATGCAATCGGAAATTTTCAACGCCAGCAAAATATCATGCAAAACAAGGACTATTGTTTTTCCGCTTTTTGACAAGTTTTTTATCATTTGTGCAAATTTCAACTGTTGTCCGATATCCAAATAGGTTGTCGGCTCATCCATCACGATCGACGGAGCCTGCTGCGCCAGCGCCATAGCCAAATATACCTTCTGCCGCATGCCGCCCGAAAGCCCGGCCATCTGCCTGTCCGCCAGCTCCAAGATATCCATTTGCTTCATGGCTTCTTCCGCAATCCGAAAATCTTCTTTCCGGTATCTTCTCGGATAGCTCAAATAAGGAAAGCGCCCGTGAAGCGTCATGCGTCCTGCCGATATGTCGGGTACGTTTTTCCCTTGCGGGAGATAGGCGATCCGTCTGGCGATTTCTACCCGGGTCACTTCCCTTATCGACATGCCATCTATCATAATATCGCCGTCTTTCAGAGGAATCAACCCCAGCAATGCTTTCAATAATGTACTTTTCCCGCTGCCATTGCTTCCGATCAGGGTCGTTATCTTTCCTTCCTCCGCCCTGAAGCTTATGCCGTGCAAAATCTCCTCTTTTCCATAGCCCGCAAACACATCTTTTACGTCAATCATAGCGGCGTCCCCCTTTGTACCGGACTAAAAGAAACAGAAAAACCGGGCCTCCGATGACCGACATCAGAATGCCAACCGGCAGCTCATACGGCGCAAAGGCCAGCCGGGATACCAGATCACAAAAAGCCACGAATCCCGCTCCACAGACAGTGCATAGCGGCAGCAAATACCCGCTTTCGTTTCCCGCATATCTGCGGACAAAATGCGGCACAATCAATCCCACAAAGCCAAGCAGACCGGAAAAGCTCACCGCCGCTCCGGCGAGCAGGGCGGCAAGGACAAGAAAAACCAGCCGGTACCTCCCCACCGGCAGTCCGATGCCTCTGGCAGTCTCATCTCCAAGGGCAACCACATCCAGTTCATTACATAAGGTAAACAATACCGCCAAAGCAGTGACAATAAGAACAGCGGCAGGAATCAGCCTGAGATAAGAAACCGAGGAAAACCCGCCTACCCGGAAATCGATGCTGAGCATGGCGGTATCCGTATCCAAAACCGTTATTGACTCACAGACCGCGTTTAAAATGCTGTTCAACGCAACGCCTCCTAAAATCACGGTAGTCTTTGAGGCATTTGTGCGATAAGAAAAAATAGAAATAACGGCCACTGTTATCAAACTTCCCGCAAAGGCCGCACAGGAAACAGCATAGCCGGACAAAATTCCGGCCGCACAGCAAAGGGTCACCCCCAGGCCGGCCCCCGCATTGACACCGATAATCCCCGGCGATGCCAGCCTGTTAGCCAGTACCGTCTGCAGCACCGCGCCGGATACGGCCAAAGCCGCTCCTGCCAGCAACGAAGCAAGAGTGCGGGGAACTCTGGCATAAAGCAGGATGCTTCTGCTCATGGAACCCATCTTTCCGCTCAGAATACCGGGCAGATCCATGGGCAGAAAATGCACATTTCCAAGGCAAAGGCTCAAGATGGCGACCGCCAGGCAGCACAGCACCCCGGCACACAGCAGCAGACGCCGCCTCCGGTTCCTATTCTTCATATAGAATCTCCTCCAGCTTTTCATAAGCTTCCGCCCATCGCGCATTCGGTTTCAGATTATAAAGATGCTTGTCCAAAAAATATACCTGCCCGTTCTTTACGGCCTCCAACTCATTCCAAAGAGGATTTTCCCGAAACATATTTTCAATATTTTCCTTCGTCCCCTCCGTATCGTCGCCTGACTGCACGATCAGAATCTTATCGGGATTCCGAAGCATAATACTCTCCAGGCTCAAATTTTCCAGAAGACTTTCGTCCATATCCGCAATATTCAAGCATCCGAAGCTTTCCAGCATTTCGCCCAACACATTCCCTTCGTTTTTCTTGGCGCGTATACTCGTAGCGGATGCCCGCATCATCAAAACCGTCTGCTCCGGCCTGTCGGCATTGCGCTCCAATATTTTATCAATTTGTTTCTGAATATTCGTTCCATATTCTTCATAACATTCCTGCCGCCCTGTAATATCCGTACAGATCTTCAACATCCGAAGATAATCTTCAAAGCAGGAAACATCGAAATAAGCCACCGTGATTCCGGCTCCTTCCATGGCTTCCTGCCATTCCAGATGCTGGGGAGTATTGGTGCTGGCAAGCACAAAATCGGGATCGCCGGAAAGCAGCAGCTCCAGGCTAAGCCTCTTGGTAGCTCCTAAGTTGACCGTATCTTCCGCCAGGGGCAGATCCAGATCATCAAAGGCATCTTCCGGCGCTGCACAGACATTTCCCCCCGCAAGTATCCACATATCCGCATAACTTCCCAGCAATGCGGCTGTCCGTTCGCAGGAGCTTACGGAAACCTCTCTCCCCAGGTCATCGGTAAATGTATAAACGCCTCCATCCTCTCCCCGGGCCATCTCCTCTTCTGCCGCCCGGCTTTCTGCTTCCCGGCCTTCTTCCATCCGGTTTTCCTCCGTCCGGCTTCCTGCCTCCTTGTCTTCTGCCGCCCGGCCACAAGCGGCCAGACAGCAAAAAACAACAAGCATTCCCGTCAAAACATACCATTTTTTCATAATTTTCCTCATTCTTCCCCTCTTTAGCAGGTTGCTCCGCCTTTCACTTTCTTTTCCAGAACAGCCGCTTTATCCATACTTCCATACAGCAGTTTTTCCTGTACATATTCGAAGCCAAGGCGGTTTACCGTATCGGCAAAACGCTCTCCCGTGATTCCCTCATCGCGGAAAAACAGGATCGCCCGTTCCACCGTATCCAAAACTTCTTCTTCACTGACAAACAATTTATCCAGAGGACGGCCGTTGGCGATCTTCTTTCCCCATCTCCCTCCGATGTAAATTTTATAGCCGTCCGTATATTCCTCCGTAACGCCAAAGGGACATTTCCCTTTGCAACGCCCGCAGCCGTTGCATGCTTTGCTATCCACCTTCAACATACTTTCTTCCACTTTCGCCGCCTTAATCGGGCATCCTGTCTCCACCTGGCATTTTTTGCAGCCGCGGCATTTGGAAAAATCAAACAGAGGCACTCTTTGCCCGATGATGCCCAAGTCATTCAAATCCGGCTTCACACAGTTGTTCGGGCAGCCCCCCACAGCGATCTTAAATTTGTGAGGCAGAGTGACATTGTGGTACCCTTCATAGAAACGTTCATGAAGTTTCTCACTTAATCCAAACGTATCGATCAAGCCGTATTGGCAGGTCGTTCCTTTACAGGAAACCACAGGGCGCACCAAAGAACCGGTTCCTCCGGTTTCCAGGTGGTTTTCCGCCAGATAAGCGATCAGGGGATCGATCTTATCATAAGGAACTCCCTGAATCTCCATCGTCAGCCTGGTAGTCATCGTAATCTCGCCGCTGCCGAAACGTTCCGCCGCTTCTGCCACCGCCCGGTGTTCATCCGCCGTAATTTTCCCGTTTCTTGTGATCACACGGACATTGAATACGTCCCCATAGCGCTTATCCTGCAGACAGCCCAAACCTTTCACCCGTTTAATTTCTTCCGGAGACAGTTTCCCGCCCGCCGGAACCGTTCGTTTTATTACATTAAATGTAGCGCCGCCTTCTAACACCACGGTATTTGTAAATCCAAGCGCTCTCAGCTTATTCTGGGTCAGATAACCCCTTTTTCCCCTTGCGCATACCAGCAAAAGCTTCTCATCCTTTTGGTATTTTGCGGAAGCCTCCTCCGCCTTTGCCAGCTGAAACCATTCCGCTCCGGGCAAAACAGCAGCCGGATGGGCATCGATCAGGCGGTAATCTTTCGCTGCTCCTGCCGCATATTCCGCCGGCGTCATGGATTCCAGGCGTCCGCTGATCTTATTCACCAGAATATTGCATGCCGCCGCAAAAGGATGGATGGCCGTGGAAAACGGCGGCGCATATGCAAAATCCATTGTTGTGAAATCTTCCACTTTACAGCCCAGAGAAATCCCGGTAACGGCGATATCCGCCATCTTATCCACGGCCCCGCCCCCGATCACCTGCATTCCCAGAAGTTTATGACTCTCTTTGTCGGCAATCAGCTTCGTAATAAAAATACCAGAATCCGGATAATAATGAGCCTTATCATCGCTGACACAAACAACGGAAACGACAGAACAGCCTTCCGCTTTCGCCTGTTCTTCTGTCAGTCCCGTTCTCGCCGCATTCAACCCCTCCGCCAGTTTCACCACGCCGGTTCCAAGGCATCCTTTATACTCATTTTTTTCCCCGCCAAGGTTCAATGCCAGAATCCGGCCCGCAATATTAGCCGTAGAACCCATTGCCGACCACTGTCTTTTTCCGGTGATACGATTTTTCACCAGCGCGCAGTCTCCGACGGCATAAACATCGGGGAGATTCGTTCTCTGGCATTCATCGGTAACGATACAGCCTCTTTCCATCTCCAGTCCGGCATCTTTCAAAAATCCCGTAGCCGGACGGATACCCGCCGCCAGCACAACCATATCTGCCGGCAACGCTCCTGCTCCCGTCCGTACATTTTCCACTTTCCCTTCTCCTTCGATCGCCAGAAGCGCCGTCCCTGTCAGGATGCGAAGCCCCTTCCCCTGAAGCTGCCGGCGGACATAATCCGCCATCTCCTGATCGAAAATATTCGGCATAAGCTGGGGAGCCATATCCATCACCGTCACGGCAATCCCTCTGGCCATAAGATTTTCCGCCACTTCAAGCCCTATAAAGCCGCCGCCTACGACAACGGCCCTCTTGCATCCGTTTTCCACGGCGTATTTTCTTGCCCCGATGGCATCTTCCGGCGTTCTGACAGTAAATACGCCGGGAAGTCCTGTCCCGTCCACCGGCGGTACCGAGGGCTCCGCCCCCACCGCAATCACCAGCCTGTCATAGCTGACAGTCTCTTCCCCGTCCTTTCCAATGGTAACCATCTTCCCTGCCGGATCGACCGCCGTCACTTCGCAGCCCGTATGTACCTCCGCGCCCGTCAATCCCATAAATTTCGCCGGAGTATTCACAATCAACTCTTCCTCCGTCTCGATCGCTCCTCCGATGTAATACGGAAGCCCGCACCCCGCATAAGAAATATCCTTTCCTTTTGTATAGATCACGATCTCATCCTGCGGAGTTTCCCTTTTCAGCTTTGCGGCTACCTTCGTTCCCGCCGCAACGCCGCCGATTATTATTGTTTTCATAGCAAAAATCTCCTGTTCATTTTTTTCTTTCTAGTCAATGTTATATTAAATTATAGTATAAAAATATGGATGAATCAATTCTTCTTCTATTTCAATTTATGCCAGCGTTTTCCGTTACATTGACATTCCTGTCATGATTTGCTAGTATATCACTATCTCTTATTAAGCAGTTCTATTACTAATGAATTTGCACGAAAAATATACTGAAAACACACGGAGGTACCTATGAAACTTACACCATTAAAAAACACCGATCCGAACACGGCTCCCAATCCATCCCCTATCCGGGAAAAATTCCTTTCCAGGCATATTCCAATACCCCCCGAACAACATTCCTCATTTTATAGAAAAAACTATTTTACCTATATCCTGATTTTTTTTGCCGCCATGCAAATCCTGTTCCTATCCTATATGAACCTTTTTGAATCTCCGATTATGATCGATTATGACGGAGCAAAATTGTATAAGCATGCGATAGAAATGTGGAACCATAAAACTCTGTTTATCCCCGACTGGAAATATATTACTACTATGGAGCTGGACTGCTCCCTTCTTCTGGCGCTTCCTTTTTATGCCCTATGCCGCAATATTTTCCTTTCCTTCGGTATCGCCAATATTCTTTTTATTTTTACCTATGTCGCTGTAGTTTACGCTATTTTTCAAAGGACTCCCTATCAAAAATATGCTTTTCTTGCCATCAACCTCATTCTCATTCCTTATTCATCCGGAATGCTGGAATATTTCAATATGATGTTTTTTAACGGTGCCCAATATGTATTGAAAGTTTTGATTCCTCTTCTCTTCATTCTTCTGCTCACTACGGAAAGGGAAAAAAGAAAGGGAATCCCAAACCTTATCCTGTTTATTCTCTATACGCTGCTGTTGTTTATTACCTCTTTGTCGAGCGGCGTTTATGTCATGTTCTGCGGCATCGTCCCTCTTATCCTTTGCGGCTTTCTCGACTTTATGATGGATGGCGGTTTTAAAAAGTACAACCGCTATCATATATGGTTATGCTTTGCCAGCTTTATCGCATTTGGATGCGGTACTTTGGCTGGAAAAATTGTCGGAATCAATGCCAGGGGAAATCTTATGCTCCTGACAAAAACGGAAAACTGGCAAAGCAATTTTCATGCCGTTCTGCTGGGAATTTTTCAGGTCTTGGACTCCGTTCCTTCCGGTGACATCGCCGCTGTTTCCGCAAAAGGGCTCCTTTATCTTGCCAAGATCTTCCTTATTTTACTTCTGTTGACCGTCTGCATACTTCAGATCAAAGACATATGGAAACCGGCGGACAGCATAGATGCAAAGCGTTTTCTGGCATTCCTGTTTCCATGGAACCTGGCCATCCTGCTTTTTATCGACAGCAGGTACAGCCCTTCCAATCTGACGATCGAATACCGGTACTTTTTAATTGCCATCCTTCCTCTCATGATCCTTCTTCCCATGCAGATCGGAAAATGGATGGAAAATGCCTCCGTTTTCTGCCGGAGATGTGTCTCGCTCTTTATCTGCCTCGGCCTTTTGGTTTTATGTGCCGGCAGCGCCCGGAATATCTGGGAAAGGCGGGAAATATCCCTTTATGTCAACGATATCTGCAGCTTCATCGACAGCCTGGATATGGAAACGGAAAGCGTATTTTTTATCCCCGATGAGGAAACGCCGGAAATGTGCCGTCTCCTGGACGAGACACGCACTTATTGCAGCTATAATCCCGAGCAAGGAGGGCTCGTCGTCTATGATTATTATCAATCCTACATAGATAGAAGCAGCCACGGAGACAAGAATCTTATTTTTGTTTATAACTGGGAAACGCCGGATATGTATCTTCCCGCCTACATCAGCGGACAATACGAAAAAGTCGGCAGCGTCAGATGGTACGATGCCTATTACGCCCCTATCAATCTTTTTGACAGCGTATCGGGCTTCCCTTCTTCCTCCGCATCCACCGATTTTTTCTTTTCGCCCGGATATGTGTCAAACCCATCCAACAGCTTTATCAATGATAACGGGGAACTGGAAGTAACTGGTAATGGGGAAGAATCGGTCAGCAATGGAGCATTCCCCGAGGCAGACGGCACCTATCAGATCAAACTCTTCTATGAAGAAAGCACGGAAACGGCTCCGGGAGTTCCGATCGGCATTATGGAACTGCGAAACCAAAATGGAGTTATCGCATCCACCGAACTGCTTTCCGGCCAAAACAGTGTGATTTCAGAGGATATCGTGGCTGACAATGAATCCCTCAGCCTGCATATACGAATCTATGAAGGTATCTCCTGCCGGCTGGAATCCTTACATTTTACAAAAATTTATTAAAAAAAGATACTGCCCGCAGCCGCAAAGCTACAGGCAGTATCTTTTTTATCTTTTTTTAGGAATCCCTCAAATTAGTTAAGGGCATCCACTAATTTCTTAACTGCTGCAAGCGCTTCGTCAGGAAGTTTGTCATAGCCTTCCTTCTTTGTAGCAAAGCCTTCCACAGCGTCTACACGGTTCTGCATAGCATTCTTCAATGCTGCTTTATATTCCGCGTCGTTCAAATCAGGAGCAAAGCCTTCCCAATCCATGATCTCGATATCTTCGAAAGGACCCCACTGTGTGAAGGAAGCTCTTTCTTCTACGATTGCTTCGAGAATTCCCAAAGTATCCGCAGGTTTTACCTTCTTGCCCATGAAATCGCCGGTATTGATGATGTAGCAGTCTACGTTCTTTTCTTCTACCAGTTTCTTGAACTTCTCGTAATCGTTTACGAGCGGATATGTTCTGAACGGGTTAGCATAAGGCACGATACGAAGAGCATTCAAATCGGTTCCTGCCGCAACACGTTCTGCAGTAGAAGTCTTGGTTGCCAGCGTAGCGCCCATAACGGAAGCCAGAGCAGCACCTTTTAATTTTACTACCGGAGGAATGGTCGGGTCTTTCATGATCCAGAAAATAGCATTAACCGGAGCATCGATCTTATCCACACGGTTCGGAGACCAGAGTTTGGATTTGATCGCACGGCCATTGCCGTTTCTGATATCTTCTGTTACCAGCTGGATCTTGCCTTCGTTGTCCAGCGTGCAGGAGCAGTTCTGAGCGGAAAGCAGATATTCATTGTCCGCACAGCCCGTAGGATAATCTGCTGTCTTATCGAAATAAGTAGGCTCAAGAGCAACGGATGCACAAGTATCCGCATTGATGATAAATGCATCATCGTGAAGAACCTTGATCTCATATTTGCCGTCATGTTTTGCATGGGTCAATGTGGATTTGCCGGAACCGGACAAACCATAAACAGATGCAACGAAAGTCTTTCCGCCAGGAAGCAGATATTCTTTCTGTCCGCCATGGCAGGAAGCATAACCGTTTCTGTTTGCCAGCGCCCATGCCATCGTCAGCGTACCTTTTTTATGTTCGCCGAAATATCTCATACCGAGGATCGCCGCACAGTTCTGGTTCGTATCGAAATAGCAAAGAGTCAAAGGATCGCTTAAGCAGCTGTAATCAACATCCGGCCTGTTTCCAGGTACCCACTGGGGATCGGAGAAAATATAGATATCCGGCTCGTTGCCATCGCCGATCGCCTTGGAATTTCTGTACATTTTTACATACTCATCGGACATATACTGGAAGTTCAGCATCCAGTTGTAAAGGATATTCTCTTCTCCTTCCGGAATCAGCAGGTGAGCTTTTGCCATGAATTCAGGATCAAGGCCGATAAAGCATTCTGCATGGTACATAGTTTTCCAGCGTGTCTCATAGATCGCATCCATAACTACTTTGTCGAGCTTTACTTCGTCTACGCCCGGCTCGCCTTTGATACGGCGTGCTGCTGCATAACGGCCGGTTACAGCGCCGTCATTGAACAATAAAACTCTGGAATCTTTTTCCAGCCCAAAAGTCTCGCCATCTTTAATTTTCATATCCGTTACTACCGTACCGGGAGAGTTTTTAGCCAGTTCGTAAGCTTCTTTTAAGGTGTTTACCTTTACCACGTTATTTCCATAAAAAGCAGCTTCAATGATAGATCTTGTTTTGGAAAAACCAACTTTTCCTGCGCCAATTTCACTAATTGGATAATACGCTTTTGTTGACATGATATGTCCTCCTTATATTATTTATTGTTAATATTATTTACCGCATTTCATATGTATCTGCCTTTTTACGAAACGCGGTTTTTGATAACTTAGTACATCTATTGTATTATGTCAGAATAGAATTTAAAAGTCAAGATTCCCCCATTCTTTTTTAAATTTTTTTCCCCGGATTTTTCTCATTTTCCTATCGGAGCCGTGGCCTCCGCCAGCCATTCCCTTTCCTTTTCCGTCAAATACTCCTGCGTTTTTTCATATACCTGGGCATGATACCGGTTCAGCCGTTCCACATCCACCGGCTGCATATAGGCAGTATCGATCGCTTCTTTGTCGATTGGTACAAAAGTCAGCGTATCAAAACGCAAAAACTGTCCGTCACCGTTCTTTCTGTCCTTCTTCACCACAAGAATATTTTCTGTTCGGATGCCGTGGCTGTTTTCGACATAAACTCCGGGTTCATTGGAAACGATCATTCCGGGCTCGATCACGGCCTCTTTCATTCCATCCGTAAAACGCCACCGGATATTCTGGGGACCCTCGTGGACATTCAGCATATACCCGATCCCATGCCCGGTACCGCATTTATAATCGATGCCTTCATTCCAAAGCGGCTGCCTTGCCAGAATATCCAGATTGCGCCCCGTACACCCGTACAGGAATCTGGCTTCCGTCAGCTGCAGCATTCCAACGGTCACTAATGTAAAATGCTTCTTTTCCTCGTCTTCTATTTTGCCAAGGGCAATGGTTCTCGTCACATCCGTCGTTCCGCCCATATACTGTCCGCCGGAATCCACAAGAAGCATCCCTTCCGGCGCGAGCGTCTTATGGCTCTCTTCCGTAGCCTCATAATGCATCATCGCCGCGCTGTCCTTGTATGCGCTGATCGTAGGAAAAGAAAGATCCAAAAAACCTTCCGTATTCCGGCGCAGGTCATCCAGGTACCTTGCCGCGGACAGTTCCGTTATTTCTATCTTTCCTATATTCTTTTTCAGCCAGTAAATAAATTTGATCACTGCCGCGCTGTCTTTTCTGTACACTTCCTCCATTTCGGACAGTTCCGTCTCGTTCTTGACCGCCTTCATTCCTTCCGTCGGATTATCTCCGGCCACATGCCCTGTTCGGGAGGAAACAATTTTAAACAGCGTATAATTGCTGTTTCTCTCATCCAGGAACACTTTCCCTTTATAATCATATGTTTCCAGAAAATCCGCAATTTCATCATAATCCCTGCATATGATGCGGTTCTCCTTCGCATATTTTTCAAACGCTTCCGTCACCGCAGGTTTTTGGGCAAAAAAGTAGATCTCTTCCTGCGTCAAAAAACCATAGGATAACGCCACCGGATTGCATTCCACATCATTGCCCCTTATATTCAGCAGCCACATCAAATCGTCCAGTTTGCTTAACAGCAGATAGCCGGCTCCTGCCTCTTTTAATTTCTTCCTCACCTCATCCAGCTTTTCCGCCGTACTTTTTCCGCTGATTTCATCGGGAAGTACCGTTATGTCCCGGCACGGTTTTTCCGGTCTTTCTGTCCATACTCCCGCCGCCAGATCCTGGCCATACGCAATTCCAATTTTCTTTTCCGCCAGTTTTTTCTCCAGTCTGCTCCCCTCTTTGCAGCTGACCGTCCTCCCATCGAAACCAAGAGTCTGCCCTTCTTCCATCTTTTCATACAAAAAATCTGGAATTTCCGGCACGCCTTCTTCCTGCATGCGGAACAGTTCGATGCCGGTTCCTTGCAGCTCCCTCTCCGCCTGGATAAAATACCGTCCGTCCGTCCAAAGCCCTGCCATATCCTGCCCCACTACCAACGTCCCATTGGATCCGGTAAAACCGGAAAAATACTCCCTTGTTTTAAAATATTCGTCCACATATTCCGAATTGTGGTAATCGGCAGTAGGAATCATATAATAATCCACGCCCGCCCTTTTCATTTCTTCCCTGAGCAATGCCAGCCTTTTTTGTATCACTGTATTCATTTTCAGTCTCCTCTTTTCTCATGATTTCCCCATTCATTTTCTTTTTTCATTGTAATATGTTTTTCTCCAAAAGGGAAGAAGCCTGGCCCTGAAACCTTGCATTTTTCTGAAATATTCATTTTTTTCTACAATTTGACGCCTTTTTATGGTATGATTAAAAAGTTATATCATTTGAAAGGAGGCCGGCTATGGATCACAATATTTATTCCGAAGTCACACCCGAAATTATACAACTTGCAAAAATGAATGAAAAAGCCGATATCATTGCAACCGAGCTTTTTACAAAATATGACGTGAAAAGAGGGCTCAGAGACCTGAACGGAAAAGGCGTGCTCGCAGGACTCACCCGTATTTCCGATGTCCGTGCCAACCGGATCGTGGACGGCGTGCAGATACCTATTCACGGAAACTTGTTCTACAGAGGTTATAATGTCAAGGATCTGGTTGACGGTTTTACAAAAGATAACCGCTTCGGTTTTGAAGAAGTTACATATTTGTTATTATTCGATAAACTGCCCAACAAAAAGGAATTGGACGACTTCTGCGCATTGCTCAGTTTTTACCGCAATCTGCCCACCTCTTTTGTCCGGGACATCATTATGAAGGCTCCCAGCAGGGATATGATGAATACATTGGCGAGAAGTGTTCTCACGCTTTATTCCTATGATGACCGCGCCGATGACACTTCCCTTCCCAATGTGCTGCGGCAATGCCTGCAGCTGATCAGTCTGTTTCCGCTGTTGTCCATCTACGGCTACCAGGCTTACAGCTATTATCATGACGGGAAGAGCCTGTATATCCACTCTCCGCTGCCGGAGCTTTCCGCGGCCGAGAATATATTGCACATTCTGCGTCCTGACAGTTCGTACACGCCTTTGGAGGCGCGGATACTGGATATCGCCCTTGTACTCCATATGGAGCATGGCGGCGGTAATAACTCCAGTTTTACGACTCATGTGGTGACTTCTTCCCTCACCGACACCTATTCCGTCATTGCGGCGGCCATCGGCTCCCTGAAAGGCCCAAGGCATGGCGGAGCCAATATCAAGGTGGTGCAGATGTTCGAGGAAATGAAAAGAGTACTCTCCGACTGGAACGATGAAGAAGAAGTGGCGGACTATCTGCTAAAACTTCTCCGTAAAGAGGCTTTCGACCACGCGGGACTCATATACGGCGTAGGCCATGCCGTTTATTCCAAATCCGATCCGCGGGCCGTTATTTTTAAATCTTTTGTGGAAAAATTATCTGAAGAAAAGGGGCTGCAAAAAGAATTTGCGCTTTATTCCCTGGTGGAACGCCTGGCTCCCGAAGTCATCGCAAAGGAGCGGCAGATCTACAAAGGCGTCAACATTAACGTTGATTTCTATTCCGGCTTTGTCTATCATATGCTCGGGCTTCCCATGGAACTGTATACCCCCATTTTCGCCATGGCGCGTATCTCCGGCTGGAGCGCGCACCGCATGGAAGAGCTGGCCAACAATGGCAAGATCATCCGCCCGGCCTATAAACCGATAGGATCGGATCACGATTATGTGGACATGCCCTCCCGCTTATAGCCATTCCAATATTCTACTACGCAACAAACGCTGTCACGCTTTGCGGGCCAGCTTATTGTAAAAAAGTACCGGATATAGTCGGATTATATCCATTGGTCATAATCCGATCCTATCCGGTACTTTTATTCCCTGAAAATCCGGCACTTAATCGATAAACATCTTCTTTGCTTTCGCATATGCCACCATATATAAAATGAGTGCCGCAACAAACCCCATATCTCCTGCCGTGGAAAGCCAGTGCGGTCCGTTCAGTCCCGTTTTGGCCATGTTCCCTACAGCAGATAAAACGATGAGCGCTCCCGCCAGCAGCACCCTGCTGAACATATAATTGATAAATCCATCTTTATCTTTTATCCTGCCCGCGTCCATTTCCTTACTGACAAGCACGCCGGCTTTTATCTCTCCGGTCTTTTTCATCATCAATGCCGTGTAAATCAGGTAAACTCCGCTGGCCCCGATCAACAGATCGAATATATTTATATTTCCCATGCGCCACCTCCATGCCGCTTCCTTTGTGCATCATCCTTGCAGACTTAAAAACTCTTCCACCGTCCGCCGCATTTCATCTTTTCCGCATACATGGTCATGCACTACCGGAGCCGTCCTTATTTCCTCAATCGCCCTTGGCACTTCTTTTCCTGCCAGCGCCGCCAGTTCATCCACCAGTTCGAAATCCGTCGCCGCATCGCATTGCCCGGCGTCTGCGGAATCTGCTGCGGGTGCTATCGCGTCCATGACGCTTCTCGTAAACTTAAAGGGACTTGCCGTAGAGGCGATAACAGAAGGCGTCCGATCCCCTGTTTCTTCCACATATTTCCGATATACACAGGCAGCCACCGCCGTATGAGTATCCACCACATAGCCCGCCTTTTTCTGCAGCTCCCTGATCGTCTCCCCGGTCTCCTCCTCGGAAGCGTATCCGCCGTAAAAATCTCCCAGCATTTCTCTCATTTCTCCGGTAATCTCATACCGGCCTTCCCCGCCTAAAGCTTTCATAAAATCTGCCGTTTTTTCCGGGTCATTGCCGGCAATCCGATAAACCAGCCTCTCCAGATTGCTGGAAATCAGAATATCCATAGAAGGAGAACTGGTAAGCACAAACTCCCTGTTTCTGTCATATTCCCCTGTACGGAAGAAATCATACAGCACCTTGTTTTCATTGGAAGCACAGATCAGCCTGCCGATCGGAACTCCCATATTTTTCGCATAAAATGCGGCCAGTATATTCCCGAAGTTCCCGGTAGGAACCACTACGTTTATTTTATCGCCTTCCCTGATCTCCCCTCTTTCCAAAAGGCGGGCATAAGCATACACATAATACACGATCTGGGGAACCAGGCGCCCTATATTAATGGAATTAGCAGAAGAAAACTGATATCCCTGCCTGTTCATCCTCTCTTCCAGCTCCTTATCGGCAAAAATCTTCTTCACCCCTGTCTGGGCGTCGTCAAAGTTGCCGTGGATCCCTACGACATATGTATTTTCCCCCTTCTGCGTCACCATCTGCCGTTCCTGTATCGGGCTGACGCCGTTTTTCGGATAAAATACAATGATTTTTGTTCCCTCGACTCCTGCAAATCCTGCAAGCGCCGCTTTTCCCGTGTCGCCGGAAGTCGCCGTTAATATCACGATTTCGTTCTTTACTTTATTCTTTTTGGCCGACACGGTCATCAGATAGGGCAGAATGGATAAGGCCATATCTTTAAAAGCGATTGTCGAGCCGTGAAACAACTCTAAAAAATAAGCCCCGTCTGCGTGAACCAGAGGCGCGATCTCCTCCGTATCAAATTTGGAATCATAAGCGCTGGAAATACAACTTTCCAATTCCTCTTTTGTAAAATCCGTCAGATAAAGCTTCATGACCTCATAAGCCGTTTCCTGATAGCTCATCCCTGCCAGTTCCTGAAAACTTTTTTCCAATTCCGGTATATGATCCGGTACAAATAAGCCCCCATCCTCGGAAAGCCCTTTTAAAATAGCCTCTGAAGCCTTAATACGTATTCCGCCGTTTCTCGTACTGCTATACCATACTTCCATTCCGTTTTCCTCTCCGTTCCTGCTTGTCCTGTCATTTACCGACTTCGCTACGCCGTTAAGTATAGCATAGTTTCCCTGTCCGCGCAATGCTATGAATCAGAAGAAAAATTCATGGCCGCCATAGGAAAACAGAAGCGTGAGGCTGTTATCAAACCATTTCATCCTCTCTGGATCCGCATATTTACGGGCCGCAAAATACAAAGCCCCTTCCGTGATATCTTCTCCGTATAAAACCCTTTCCACCGCTTCTTTCGTTTCCTCACTGACCTTTACCCGATCCAGGCGGCCGTCTTTCACCGGTGAAAACTGGACAGTCCCGTTCCCTCTCTGAAACACTACCTCTTTTACGCTGTCAGGAAACCTGCCGCTTTCCACCCGGTTCATAATAACCCCTGCCACCAACATTTTTCCTTTGATATCCTCGCATCCCGCCTCTGCTTCCACAATGCGCAGCAGAATATCATAGTCTTCCTGATTTAAAGTATACTTCGCCTTCCGTTCCAGCAAGTTATAATCCACCACTCTCTGCCCGGAAGATGCCTCCGTCACCATTCCCATAAAGCTCGACGCATCCAAATCCGCCTGTTCTTCCATAAAACGAATCTGGAATGCCGGCGTAGACGCTATCCTGTTGATCTTCAGTTCCTTCAGGTTAAACCAGCACACTGCAAAAATCATCTGGCAAAGCATCAATATAGTAATACTCTTTTTATACTTGTACATTTTTTCCTCATTTCTGCGCCGCCATATAAACCGGCGGGGCCAAGATTATACTTAACTTTTTGTCATAGAAATGTAATACTTCTTTAATATTCTATACAAAGAGTATTGAAATTATTTCTAAAAAATTTCTAAATTTGTATTCTTTTTTCTAAAATGGTATAATTATGGTTGAAATGTGTCAAAATTTGGGGAGGGTTGGTTTGGGATGGGAAGGTTGTGGGAATCTGGCGGGCATAGATCCGGGGAAAAGCAACTGCACCAGGCATTCCACCGGACCCAAAAAAACAGCCGGCATTCGGACAACGGTCCTCTTGCCGGCTATGGGCCCGGTTCCATGGTGCAAAAAGCTTTTCCCCGAATCTATGCCCGCCAGATTCAGCCAAGTCAATCGCCCTCCCGCAAACCATCCACCTGATACTACTATGGCGATACTATTATACTGATGCTATGCATTGATATGATATACTTATTTGTGTACTCATACTATTATAACCATATAGTATATAGGAAATTGCGAAGCGAATAACCTTGCTGAATATTCTGCCAATATATTCCGTGAAAATCCTTCTGTACCATGGAATCAAGACCATAGAAGACAGGAGGGACATTTCCCGACTGTCTTCTGCTTTACTGGGCTTGATGGAATGCTTGGTACAATAGGATTTTCACGGAATATATTGGCAGAATATTCTCACAACCTATCCCTTCACAATTACCTATAACACAACATCTGAAAAGAAAGGAGAAATCAAGCATGAGCCTTCCAGGAGTCTTTACTGCCAAAAAAAAGGATCATTCCCTTTATTACCGTTCCTCGATTACTATTCGGGAAAAGCATATCAGCCTGGGAAGTTACCCGACGGAACTGGCGGCGCATTTGGCTTATCAAGAGGCGCATATGATCAGCCGGGCGGATTCTGTCGGGCTGGAGGATTATGCAGACAGTTCTCCGCTTTCTTTCCATAAATGGGTCGTCCTTATTAATTTTCGGGATAACGGGCTTTACTTTTCTATGCCGATTTATTTAAAGAATAAATATTTTCTTTATTATCTGAGTCCTTCGCGCTGTTTGAAATTTGATATTGACGATCTGTTTTATTATTCTTCCAAAAAAATCATGTGCCGGGGCGGGCGGCTTTTTGTAAATGATTATGGAATGCAGTGTAGTATCCTGAATCGTTATGGCATTAAAAACTATGCGGTATGCGGGAAAGATTATCATTTTATCAATGGCGACGCTACCGACTTCCGTTATGAAAACATCGAAATTCTGAACCGTTTCCACGGGCTGTCCTGTATTCCTTCTAAAAAGCGGGACGGTTTTCTTTATAAAGTGCGCATTCATGTCAGAAGCAGCTATGTGGTAGGCGTTTATGAAGAGGAAACGGAGGCAGCTATCGCTTATAATAAGGCGGCCGATATCTTGAAAAAAAACGGCATAAACCGCAATTTCGCCCAAAACTACATCGAAGGGCTTTCTCCTGCTGTCTATGCCGATATTTATTCAAAATTACAGATTTCTTCCAAAATCTTCCGTCTTACGCCGGAAAATACCTGATCTTCTTTTATTTTTCGGAATAATCCACAAAACTGATATTCAGTCCTACATCTCCGTTTACGCCGCCTATTTTTCCTTTCAGGCTGTATTGCCACATCTGGAATTTATATGGGTAATCTGGAATCTCTTTCTGTTGGGACAGCCAGATATCATATTCCGTCAGTTTCGTCAGATCGATCTCCCTGATCAGCCATTCTTTTGCTCCATAAATCATCGGCTGATAGCCCGCCACCTTTGTATTCTGTAAAAAAGCTTTGGCAACCGCCGTCTTTTCATCTCTGGACAAAGCCTCTATCCTGGCCTTATCGTTCTGCACATACTCCATATCAAAAACAACCGGATAAGTGATCTTGTAATTTGCCAGCGTCTGTACGATAAAATTGGACTCTTCCACTGCTTCCTCTGCGGTAACCGCCTGGGAGAAGAAATAAACGCCCACTTCCAGCCCGGCTCCTATCGCCTTTGTAATATTTTCCTCAAATTTTTCATCCAATGTGATCTGTCCGCTGCCATATCCCCGCGACCCCAAACGGATCATTACAAAGTCAATGCCCTCCGACTTGACAGCCGTAAAATCCACATCGCCGTTATATTTGGACAAATCCAGCCCGAGATAGGAAATGTCTCTTCCATTATCGTAATAGGACATCTTATCGCCCTTCATCTGCAAATTCGTATAGTCATAAGTATTCTGCTCCAGATAAGGATTGATCAGCACCCATTCCTCGGTTCCATCTGCATAAGTAAGAAGCGTATGCTTGCCGTCTCTGGAAGGGTCGTTTGCGATTTCCTCTTCTTCCACCCGCTTCGCTTCCTCTTCGTACTTGGCGCCGCTTCCTTCCCTTTCTTCTCCGTCCTCTTTTTTGCCGGCTTCCTCCATTTCACTTACTTCCGTTCTTTCCGGCTCATCCGGATACATATCCCAAAAATCCAGATCCGATGCCCTCAGCTTATTTTCTTCATACAGGCGTTCCACTTCCTGCAAGCTCTTTCTGCCCGCATAGCCAACTACCGGAACTGCTTCCGCTGTCTCGCCATCCGTTGCGCCCTCTTCTCCTCCTTCCGTGCTGCCGTCCTCTCCTTTTTCATGATCCAGCGCCATTACGGTCGTATCCTGCCGGCGATGCTGCCTCCTTCTCTCTTCTTCCTGCTTATTCGTATAAACTACCACTCCAAGAATGAGCAATATAGCCAAGCTGACACCCATAATCATATATTTCATCGATAATCTGGCGTCTCTTTCTTCATTTTCTCCTGGTAAGCGCATGGATTTTCTCCTTTCCTTCACACGGATAAGAAATTTATTTCTACGAGGGCAATGCTCCTCATAGAAATAAATTTCCCTGCCGCTATTTACTATCTAAAAAATATCGTTTACTATTACTATAGATTTCGCCATCAAAAGTTTCCAATACTTTAAATAATTTAACACGAATTCCTTAAGTACGCAATGGTTTTTGATGGCAGGAAGGCTTATCGGAAGGGGCCGCTTATGAAGACATATGTATCCTTTTTTAAATTTATCTTTTTTTTCCTGCCGATTTCCCTCATTTTCCTCCTCACGGGATGTGGAAAAAAGAGCGAACCTTTGTCGAGAACCGGTTTTTATTTCGACACATTCATTATGGTCACGCTTTATGACCATCAGGACGAAGCCTTGCTGGACGAATGCTTTTCCCTTGCCGGAACCTATGAAGATATGTTAAGCAAAACAAAGGAAAACAGCGATGTATGGAATATTAATCATAGCAATGGAACGCCGGCCACAGTAAGCCAGGATACTCTGGCCCTGCTTCGCGCCTCTCTTTTCTATGCCGGACTTTCGAACGGAAAAACAGATCCGACCGTTGGCCCGGTCACCGAACTATGGGACTTTTCCGGTTCTTCCCCGGCATCCCTTCCTGACCAGGCGGATTTGGAAAAAGCTTTATCACATGTCGGCTATGAAGGGATCATTATCGAAGGGAATGAGGTAAGCCTTGCCGATCCCGATGCCGGAATCGACCTTGGCTTTATCGCCAAAGGTTATATTGCAGATCGGATAAAAGATTATCTCGTCTCTCAGGGTGTGACAAGCGCTACGATAAACCTTGGCGGAAATGTACTTACCATAGGCTCCCGCCCGGACGGTTCGCCTTTCCGGATCGGCATTCAAAAACCTTTTTCTCCCGGAGGCGATATCGCCCTTGTATTGCCCGTTACCGATCTTTCTGTCGTTTCCTCCGGTACTTATGAACGGTATTTTGAATTGGATAACACTATTTATCACCATATTCTGGACACAAAAACAGGTTATCCCGTACAGAATAACCTGTTTCAAGTTACGATTCTTTCCCGCTCTTCCATGGACGGAGACGCCCTTTCCACCACCTGCTTTTTGCTTGGTTTGGAAGAAGGCATGAAACTTATCGAATCCATGGGGGATACGGAAGCACTGTTTTTTACTTCCGATGGAAACATCCACTCTTCCAGCGGGCTGAAAGATATCGTGCCTTAAATTTTGATGATCGATTTGCGAGGACATTTCTCCATACAAGTTCCGCATCCCGTGCATTTTTCATAGTCGATAGAAGCATGGAAATCCGCTATTTCAACTGCCTCGGAAGGACAGTTTTTCTTGCAGAGCTGGCAGCCGATACAGCCGACCGTACAGTCTTTCATCGTCACCGGCCCTTTGTCCTTGGAACTGCATGCTACCGCATATTTGGAATCATATGGAATCAGTTCGATCAAATGTTTCGGACAGACTTCCACACATTTTCCACATGCCTTGCATGCCTCTTTATCCACTACCGCTACACCGTTCACTACATGGATCGCGTCAAAGGGGCAGACAGCCACACAGCTTCCATAACCGAGGCAGCCGTAATTACACGATTTCGGTCCGCCGTTTGGTACAAAGGAAAGCATCCGGCAGTCCTCAATCCCATGATAATCATAATCCGACTTCGTTTTTTCACAATCCCCCTGGCATTTTACAAAAGCTACCTTTCTTACCGATTCTCCGGCTTCTACCCCCATGATTCCGGCAATCACTTTGCCCACCGGTTCGCCGCCCACCGGACATGCGTTTACCGGAGCCTCTCCTTTGGCAATCGCCGCCGCCAGGCCGGAGCATCCCGGAAATCCGCAGCCGCCGCAGTTGTTCCCGGGCAGGGCTCCCAGTACGGCCTCTTCTTTTTCGTCTACTTCTACTTTGAACTTAATTGCAGCAACGCCAAGGAAGAGCCCGATAAAAAGCCCGACTCCTCCTACGATCGCCGTTGCTGTAAGAACACCCATCATCATCCTGCCACCTCCTATAGCAAACCGGAAAATCCGCAGAAAGCGATCGCCATCAAGCCCGCTGTCACAAGCACGATCGGCATTCCTTTGAAGGATTCCGGTATGTCATTATGCTCCATCTTTTCACGGATACCCGCCAGAATCACGATGGCTACCGTAAATCCTACCGCAGTCGCAAAACCGTTTACAATTCCTGTCAGTATCCCATACTTTTTCTGCACATTGGTAAGGGCAATTCCCAATACCGCACAGTTCGTCGTAATCAAAGGCAGATATACGCCAAGGGCCTGATAAAGAGGAGGCATGAATTTTTTCAAAAACATCTCTACAAACTGCACCAGGGCCGCAATTACCAAAATGAACACGATCGTCTGAAGATAGGTTACTCCAAATTTTTCCAGAATAAATTTATATACCAGCCCGGAAACCGCGGATGCCAGAGTAATAACAAAAATAACCGCTACTCCCATCCCCGCCGCAGTATTCGTTTTCTTAGATACTCCAAGAAACGGGCAGAGCCCTAAAAACTGACTCAAAACCACATTGTTTACCAGGGAAGAACTGATCAATATAATAAGCAGATCCTTTATCATTTTTGCTCACTCTCCTTTCCCTCTCCGTAGAATCTATGGCTGCATCCCTTTTCTCTGCAGTTCATGCAGTCTTCGCTGCATCCAGACTGTATCTTCGACATGTCTTTTCCTTTCCGCTCCCCGTTGATCCGTATCTTGTTCTGTACGGCGGTCAGCGCTGCCAGCACGAAAAACGCGCCGGGAGCCATAATGAAAATCGCACAGGGAACATAGGAATCCGGCATAATATGTAAGCCGAAAATCTCTCCGGCTCCGATCAATTCACGAACCGCTCCGATACAGGTCAGTGCAAAAGAAAAGCCGAGTCCCATGCCGATGCCGTCGAACAGCGAAGGAATAATCGGGTTTTTGGAAGCATACGCTTCCGCCCTTCCTAAAATAATACAGTTTACAACGATCAAAGGAATATAAAGTCCAAGAGCGTCATAAAGAGCCGGAATAAAGCCTTCCAGCAAAAGCTCCACCATCGTAACAAAAGAAGCGATAACGACGATAAAAGCGGGTATTCTCACCTTATCCGGAATAATATTCCGAAGCATGGATATAATCATATTGCTGAGCGCCAATACCACCATAGTTGTAAGTCCCATGCCCAGGCCATTCATTGCCGATGTGGTTACGGCCAGGGTCGGACACATGCCAAGCATTAATACGAAGGTAGGATTTTCTTTGATCAGGCCGTTATACAGCCGTTCCATAGAGTTACTGTTATCCATTGCCGTTTCCTCCTTCCATCAGCATTTCCCTAAAATAGTACAGTCCGGCATTGACTCCGTTCGTAACGGCATGAGTCGTAATCGTGGCACCGCTGATCGCTTCGATCTGGTTGTCTCCCATAGCGCCGGATTTCACATATTCAAAACTTTCCGCATTTTTATTCACAAACTGGGGCTTCAATACTTCTTCCGCCCGCATCCCGAGACCCGCTGTTTCCGCTATGGACAAAAGGGATATCCCGTTCAGGGAGCCATCGTTCCTTACCCCCATCATAAATTCAATATCGCCGCCATAGCCTTCATGATCGTTGACCGTAATCACATAACCCAGAGTTGCGCCGCCCGCATCCTTTGCAGCCATAACCGCTCCGATGTCCACGCCGCCGAAGCCCTGCTCCGCCCATCCATCGGGCATCGCCTGGCTTACTCCATCTGCTGCCAGTACCGCAGTCTCTTCAAAGGAAACCGCATCCTGAAAAACTTCCATACACGCTTCCTGCTTCGCTTTTTCTTTTTGCACCGCGATCGGTTCCTTCGTCACCTGGTACACCGTTCCGAGAACCAGTCCGGCAATCAGGGTAATGGCGAACAATATAAGCGCGTCCCCTATCATGCTGCCGCTCTTTTTTTCATTCATGCACGTTTTCCCCCTTTCATCCCGAATGCGATCGGAAGGGTCATCTTCTCGATCAAAGGCACTAAAAGATTGCCGATAATAATCGCATAGGAGACGCCCTCGGAAGACGGCCCGAAAATACGGAAGATTCCCGTCAATATCCCAAGCAATATCCCATATACATATTGCCCGTTCTTTGTAATCGGCCTCGTCACGTAATCCGTCGCCATAAAAAAGGCTCCGAGCATCAGCCCGCCTCCTGCCAGCTGGGCGCTGATATAAGCCAGGTCAAAACCATGGCCGCCGAACAGACAGGCAAACAGGATAAAGCTGACAATATAGCTGCCGGGAATGCGCAGGTCAATCACTCCAAGAAGAATCAGGAAACATGCTCCCAGCACAATCGCTATCATGGAAGTCTCTCCGATCGTACCCGAAGTCCTGCCGATCACCATGGACAAAATATCCACCGGCTCCCCGCTCTTAATGGCTGCCAGAGGAGTCGCCCCCGTATATGTATCGCACTCAAAATTCGTCATAATGGACGTAAAGGAAATCAGCAGAAAGCATCTGGCGGCCAGCGCCGGATTCATAAAGTTCTGCCCCAGTCCGCCAAAAAGCATTTTTACTACAAGAATAGCAAAAACGCCTCCTAATGCCCCGATCCACCAAGGGGCGCTGGACGGCAGGTTCAGCGCCAGCAAAAGTCCTGTCACCACTGCCGAATAATCTCCGATTGTCACTTTCTTTTTCATTAATTTTTCATAGGCAAGCTCCGTCAAAACCGTGCTTGCCACCGTTACCACGATTAATATAAGCGCATCTGCCCCAAAATTATAGATACCGAAGCCCGCTGCCGGGAGCAGGGCGATCACCACCATCATCATGATGCTGCTGGTCGTCACCTTGCTTCTCACATGGGGATTGGATGACACTTTCATCAAATCACTCACTTTTCGTACCTCCTGTTATTCTGTCCATTGCCTTCGCATCCAAGATGCTTTCACATCTGAGATGCTTCCGCGTCTAAAATACCGTCTAGGCTTTCGCTTTTTCCTGCTTTGGCGCCGGCTTCTTGCTGCGCTTTGCCAGCTGCATTTTACGCATGGACTTGATCGTCTGCGTCAATGGCCGTTTCGCCGGACACACAAAACTACAACATCCGCACTCGCAGCATTCCATTCCATTATGGGAAAGAAATGCTTCTTCCTCATAATGCTCGGCAAAATCCGCCAGTTTTCTCGGCACAACCCTGCCCGGGCATACTTCCACGCATTTTCCGCAATTAATGCAGGCGCTCGGTTCCATCTTCGAAACATCGTCCTGTGTCAGACATAAAAGCGCCGAAGCAGTCTTCGTCGTAGGAACATCCAAGTCAAAAATACCGAATCCCATCATAGGACCGCCGGAAACGATCTTCACCGGCTGTTCTTTAAAGCCGCCCGCTTCTTCTACCAGCTCATGGTAGTTCGTGCCGATCCGCACGATAAAATTGCGGGGATCGGCAACCGCATCCCCTGTCACCGTTACAATACGGTTCATCAGCGGTTTTCCCAGCATCACCGCATGGTAAATAGCCACAATCGTATCCACATTGTTCACCACGCACCCTGCGTCCGCCGGAAGCATGCTGGAGTTAATGCTCCTTCCTGTGGTAGCATAAATGATCTGCCGTTCTGCCCCCTGGGGATATTTCGTCTTTAACGCTTTAACGCTGATTCTCGTCTCATCTTTTGTTATTTTCTTCAAAAGCTCGATACAATCCGGTTTATTGTCCTCCACCGCCAGAATCCCCCTGGCATTATCGAAGAGCCGCAGTATGATTTTCATTCCCTCCACCAGCTTCTCCGGCTCCTCCAGCATCCTCCGGTAATCCGAAGTGAGGTAAGGCTCGCACTCCGCACAGTTGGCGATGACATAATCTATTTTTTCCGGCTCTTTCGGCGAAAGCTTGATAAAGGTAGGAAAACCTGCGCCGCCCATACCGACGACTCCCGCCTCTTTTACTCTTTCTATAATCTCTTCCTTGGATAATTGGTCTGCCGATTCCACCGGCGAGTATTCCACCTCTTCATATTCCCCGTCGTTCTCTATGATGATACTCATCACATTATCACCTGTCACTACCCGTCTTGGCTCAATCGCCTTCACGGTTCCCGACACCGTAGCATAAATCGGGGCGGACACAAACCCGGAAGCCTCTGCAATCTTCTGCCCGGTCAGCACACGATCCCCCTTTGCTACAATCGGCGTTGCAGGAGCGCCGATATGCTGGGACAGTGGATATACCAGGTCTCCCTTGGGCAGCACAGCCTTGATCGGCTTATCCTTCGACATATCTTTTCCGTCGTAAGGATGGATACCGCCCACGAATGTTAATTTTGCCATTTGTCACCCTTCTTTCTTTCAGAATTCAAATGTCGCCGGACAGCCGGTAATTGTACATTCCATTACTCCTGCCGCACCGGACGCGACAACTTTTAATATCAATATACTATTTTTCTACAAAAAATACTACTGAAATTTGAAAAAACATGATAAAATAAACAAGGAAATATTTTAGAGGAAAGGATATGATCATACCATGAGAACTTTACGTCAAACGATACACCTTCCAAACCTCAACTATCCTTTGGAAAAAATTGCGCCTTTAGATAAAATTCTTTTTCTTGATATAGAAACCACCGGTTTTACCGCCAAAAGTTCTTCCATTTACCTGATCGGCACGGCCTATCAGGAAGACGGCAAATGGTATGTAAAGCAATGGTTTGCAAACAATTATGAGGAAGAAGCGGAAGTGCTGTCCGCCTTTTTCAGTTTTGCGCGGAACTATACTCATCTGATACATTTTAACGGCAATAATTTCGATCTGCCTTACCTGCTTCAAAAGTGCCAGCAGTACGATCTGCCCTATCGCTTTGATCCCTTTGAGGGTATCGACATTTACCGCAGGATCGCTCCTTATAAATCTTTCCTGCGCCTTCCCAACTGCAAACAGAAAACGCTGGAGCAGTTCCTTGGCATCGAAAGGGAAGATTCTTACAGCGGAGGGGAACTGATCAGCGTATATCATACTTATGTAAAAACTCCTACGGACTACGGCTTACAGGCGCTTGCCCTTCACAATGCGGACGATATGAAAGGCATGCTCCAAATCCTCCCGCTGCTGTCCTATTACGACCTGATCAACGAACTGCCCCGCCCGAAAAAGGTACAGGCCAATTATTATCTCGATATGGATGGAAATAAACACCAGGAACTGATCATGAAGCTGAACCTTCCCGCTCCCCTGCCCCGTTCCCTCTCCGGCACCGCGGAAGGGTGTTATTTTAAAGGCGAAGGAATGGAAGCCAGCCTTCGGGTTCCCCTTTATGAAGAAGAAATGAAATATTTTTATTCCAATTATAAAAATTATTATTATTTGCCCGAGGAAGATACGGCCATCCACAAATCGGTCGCTTCTTATGTGGACAAGGCTCACCGCGTCCAGGCAACGGCTAAAAACTGTTACACCCGCAAACTATCCTCCTATCTCCCGCAATGGGACATCCTCTTCCAGCCTTTCTTTAAAAGGAAATATGAAGACAGGGATATCTTTTTTGAACTTACGGAAGAAATGAAAAAAGAACGGACGCTTTTTTCAAAATATGCGGGGCATGTGATAAATATGATTGCCGGGTCTTATACGCAAGGATAAGATAAGACTGGTATTTTATTAATAATGATACCGGCAGATGAAAGATAAGTTTCTACGATTGCTCTTCAGCATCCGAATGCCAGAACGCAACCGCAGAAACTTATCCTCCTGATAAACTTTTATAAACATAAATCAATTTTTTGTTCTATTACATTTCTATTTAAAATCTTATAATATTTTCCAATGTTTTATGAAAACGACAGTGTAGTTCTTCAAAATTCAATAACAAATTTGCTATTGAACATTAATAGCAAATTTGTTATAATTCACCCATACAAAGGAACAAATATGTACGAAATTGAATTTTATAAAGACAAAAATGGGAAATCAGAAATTGCAGATTTTATCAAAAATCTTAAGCAAAAATCTTCTACAAATAAAGAATGCCGCATTCATTTCTCCAAAATTGCCGCTTATCTAGATTTACTTGAAGAGTTTGGCACAAGAATTGGTGAACCTTTCACCAAACATTTAGATGGTGAAATATGGGAACTGAGACCGCTGAATAATCGCTTTCTCTACGCATATTACAAAGATAACAAATTTGTCATACTGCATCATTTCATTAAAAAAACACAGAAAATACCCAAACGGGAAATAAAACAAGCCAAACGGAACTTGCAAAACTATTTGGAAAGGAAGGACGATCATGCCTACATGGAAAGAATTAAAAAATGATCTGGCTCTCAGCCAAGAAGAATTGAATACTATCGCGTTTGAAAAAGATTTAATCCGCACGTTAATTCGTATACGGGAAGAAAAGGGACTTACCCAGGCCCAATTAGCAGAAATGTGTAATGTCAAACAGCCAATAATCGCAAGGATAGAATCCTCTGTCCATTCCCCCCAAATTGACAGTCTTCTGCGAGTCCTGACACCCTTAGGTTATACTTTACAAATTGTTCCAATAAAATAGCAGATCCCGCCACCGCAAAGATCTGCCTTTTATCTTTTATTGTTATTTGTTTCTTGTCAGGGTTTCTCATAAAAGAAGGAATTCTTTCTTTCATACCCGATTTCTTTATAATTAATAATCTGTTCTGTGCTGCCGATGAACAGCAGACCGCCTTTCGAGAGAGACTTCTGGAATTTTATAAATACTTCGGTTTTTGCCTCTTCCGTAAAATATATCAGCACATTACGGCAGACGATCATATGCCAGCCGTCGCGGTAGGCGTCTTTCAAAAGATTATGCTGGGTAAATTCCACACGCTTTTTCACATTGTCGGAGATCTGATAAGACAAGCCGACTTTTGTAAAATACTTTCTTTTCAGATCATCCGGTACATTGGCAACGCTCTTTTCGCTGTAGAGTCCCACCTTCGCCTTAGCAATTACCTGTTTATCCAGATCCGTAGCATATATTTTTATCTGCTCCAGCGGAATATGCCTGGATAAAGCCATAACAAGAGAATATGGTTCATCCCCTGTGGAACATGCAGCGCTCCAGATCTTCAGGTTTTTTCCATACTTGGAGATCAGTTCCGGTATGATCTGCTGGTCCAGCACTTTCCACTGATCCGCATTGCGGTAAAACTCAGATACATTTATCGTCAGATAGTTAATAAATTCTTCAAACTTCGCAGTATTCGCCTTCAAAAAAGCAATGTACTTGTCATAGCCAGTTACATTATTTTTCGCGATCAGCGTGTCGATGCGACGTTTCATCTGCTTTTCCTTATATGCGTTCAAGTCAATTTTTGTAAGGTCAAATACTGCCTTCTTGAACCATTCATAATCATAAGCCATGGCAATTACCTACCGTCATATATTTTTTTATTCTATGCTTTATTCTTCAGTGCTTTCTTCCTGTTCGCTGGCGATTACGGCCTCTATATCCACTGATACGACATCTGCGTCCTCTTCCGGCGCTTCCGCCTTCGGTTCAGGAGCCAGCATAGCCTTTACGCTCAAACTGATCTTCTTATCCTCGTTATTAAAATCAACTACCTTAGCGGTAATCTCTTCTCCTACCTTCAGTACATCCGCAGGTTTTTCAATATGTTCCTTGGAAATCTGGGATACGTGAAGCAATGCATCCACGCCCGGCTCAAGTTCGATAAATGCACCGAAATCGGTCATTCTTGCTACTTTACCGGTAACAACGTTGCCCGCAGCATATTTTTCAGCCGCATCTTTCCACGGGTTTGCATCTGCAAACTTAAGGCTTAACGCGATCTTATTTCCTGAAATCTCTTTAATCAGTACTTTTAATTTCTCTCCAACCTTAAATACTTTCTTGGGATTCTCTACTCTGCCCCAGGACATCTCTGAAATGTGAAGGAGTCCGTCCGCTCCGCCCAAATCGATAAATGCGCCGAAGTCCGTTACATTCTTCACGGTTCCTTCCACTACATCGCCTTCCTGAATGGATTCGAACAGTTTTTTCTGAAGTTCCGCTTTCTCCGCAACGATCAACTGCTTGCGGTCTCCGATATATCTTCTTCTCTTAGGATTATATTCGCTGATCACGAATTGTATTTCCTGGCCTGCATATTTGGACAAATCTCTTTCATATACATCCGATACAAGGCTTGCAGGAATAAAAATCCTGACTTCTTCCACTACAACGCTCAAGCCGCCCTCTAATACCTGCGCTACTTTTGCTGTCAGCACTTCCCTGTTATTAAATGCTTCCTCAATCCTCTTATTTCCACGATCAGCAGCCAGTCTCTTATAAGTAAGGAGAACTTGTCCTTCCCCGTCATTTACTTTCAGCACCTTTACTTCCATCGTATCGCCGATTTTAGCGATTGTTGTTAAATCTACATTAGGTTCGTTCGTGTATTCGTTTCTTGTGAGTATGCCGTCCGATTTGTAGCCGATATTGAGAATAATCTCTTCAGGCTTGACATCGATCACTGTGCCTTCCACTACCTCTCCCGCATGTATTGTCTTTAATGATTCTTCTAACATTTGTTCAAAAGTTAATTCTGACATAATTTTGAACCTCCTCAATAATATTATTTGGGGTAGACGCCCCGG